>OEIV010000050.1_pt1 | contig 69360 bp, 63 predicted proteins | sample 1539231 | NCBI WGS metagenome assembly OEIV01 (sample SAMN03794762, study PRJEB22550) | activated sludge metagenome | feature: wastewater treatment plant; material: activated sludge; isolation source: Wastewater treatment plant of a petroleum refinery complex | place: Argentina: Buenos Aires ...
CATGGGCGTCGTCACCCGCGGCACCGGCACCGTCGTCACCGGCCTCACCCCCTACGAGTACAACACCGCCGTCCAGCCCCAGACGGTTGGCATCACCTACGCCAACAACGCCTGGGTCGTGGTGGGCGAGCAGCACAGCGTGCAGGTCTTGTCGGCCACGACAAATGGTCGGCTGGGCTGGATGCGCACGGGATATGTGAACTGCACCAGCTTCTCGCTGAGCGGCTGCAGCCTCATCGCCGGCGGCGCGTATCAGGTGACCGAGCAGACGGCCGATGGGAAGATCATGATCGGGTGTCACTGCTGGGAGCCCCAGTACGGCAGCTCCTCACTGTGGAACCTCCCGGCCTTCTACAACTCGTACGACCCGGGATTCCGGAAGCTCTACGGCGCGCAGGTGATCAACGCGTCCGACTTCAAGACGACGTCAAACTTCCAGATCGGGTTGAAGAAGTCGAGCGCGCTCGAAACCTGGAACTTCTTCGTCGATTCCCGCGGCTGCTACTACGTCGGCGGGTACTACTCGTCGAAGGCCGACGGCACGTGGCTCGGCGGGTTCGGCCGCATGTGCGAGCCCGTCGCCGCGCCCACCAACGTGACCGGCACCAACCTCGGCGGGTCCGCCCGCCTCGCGTGGACCGCGCCGAACAGCCAACTCCCCGTCACCGGCTACCGCATCCAACGCAACGGCACCACCATCGGCGAGACCTCCACCACCACCTTCACCGTCGCCAACCTCGCCGCCGGCACCTACACCTTCACCGTCGCCGCACGCGACAGCAGCGGCCGCTTCTCCACCGCCGTGAGCGTCACCGTCACCGTCACCGCGACCATCGTCGACAACCAGGCACCCAACCCGCCGCCCGGCGTCGCCGCCGCACTCGCGAACGGCAACCAGGTGAAAGTCACCTGGAACGCCGCAACCGACCTGCCCAACCCCGGCGGCGTCGGCGTCGCCTCCTACTGGGTCGTCCGCGACTGGACCACCCAATGGCTCGTCCCCGCGAGCGGCACGCTCCAATACGTCGATACGAACGCTTCAGTCGGTTCGCACCGCTACCAAGTCTTCGCGGTCGACGCCGGCGGACGCATCTCGACCGGATCGACGGCGGTGAACATCGCAGTCGGAGGCGCGGTCGACAACGAGGCACCGAACCCGCCGCCCGGCGTCGCCGCCGCACTCGTGAACGGCAACCAGGTGAAAGTCACCTGGAACGCCGCAACCGACCTACCCAACCCCGGCGGCGTCGGCGTCGCCTCCTACTGGGTCGTCCGCGACTGGACCACCCAATGGCTCGTCCCCGCGAGCGGCACCCTCCAATACGTCGACACGAACGCCTCGGTCGGTTCGCACCGCTACCAAGTCTTCGCGGTCGACGCTGGCAGCCGGATTTCGTCCGGATCGACTCCGGCGAACATCAGCGTGCCCTAGCGCCCGACTCCGATCAGGTGAGCTGACGAACGGGCGATCAGGCGGACGGAGGCGGGCCCTCGAGGTTCAGCGGGGCCCGGCGACGGGCACGCGCCGACACAAGGATCATCGACTCCGGCACATCGACATCGAGGCGCAGCAGTGCGCCGCCGAGTGTCTTGCCCAGGTTGTCGGAGCGCAACGACCGGGGGCCGCCGCCACCCAGCGCTGCGTGCATCACGAACTTGAGTGCGAGCACGTTCGCCGCCTCGAACCGCTCGACCGGACCGGCGACGAGCGCACCGAAGTGCGCCGCGACACGCTCAGCGGTGACCTGCTCGCACAACACCGCAAAGGTCGCCTCGTCGTCGGCGAACAGGGTGATGTCGCTGATGTCCCCCTTGTCGCCCGACCGCACACCGCACAGGTCTCGAAGCAGCACTCGCATGTTCATGCACCTTTCAGTTCGTCGGCGACTGCTCGGGCGAGCGGCACGACCGCGTCGTCCGCATCGGTCGGGCCGCGCCGATCGATGCGGAACACCACATCGGCCACCTGCACGGCCGCCCACGCGAGTGTGCCGTCGTCCCTGCCGAAACGACCATACGCTGCCTGGTCGCCCAGGTCATCGAGCGTGAACGGGTCGCCTTCGATGCCCGATGCCGCCGCGAGTTCGAACTGCCCACCATCCGCAGGGCTGACCACGACCAACTCCACGCGGGTGCCCGCGATCGTCGCCGCGCACCGCACCTCTCGAGGGTCGATCAGCGGCTCCGCCGGGGCACCCAACCCGACCGGCGAGTTCGCGGCATCACCGACCGCAGCCGCAGCACCCGTCAACAGATCGCAGACCCGTCGCTCGTCGAATTCGCCCGCCGGCGCCGATGTCGACGACCCCGCGCCATCGACAGCGCCTTCCGATGTGGCCGATGTCGTGGTGGGATTCGCCGCCGAATCGTTCTCGTCGCCGGCGCATCCGCCGAGCGCCAACGCCCCCGCAACGGCACACCACCTCGCGACGTGGAGACTCGATCGCACACAACGGACTGGGGTCATAGGAAGAACCTTTCGTTCGGCCCATACCGGGTCGAAGTCGACCCCAGCCTCGTCGAGCGATCCGACCGGAACGGGGCTCGCGGCGGGCATCGTACCGTTTCGATGGATCGCCGCGATCTGGGTCTGGGTGCTTGCGTGGCTCACGCGTGCCGACAAGGCACGCCCGTGGCTCGCCGTTGCCGCTGCGATCGCTGCGGCGACGGATTCGGTGGGGCATCTGCGACGTCCACGTGCCCGGCGGCGGACTCGCTGTTGTGCGTGCCACGGCATCGAGTAGTGCTCGGCACCCGGCGGAGGACGCCTACCGAACCCGGCGGAGCCGCTGCGTTCCCGCGGCGACCGTGAAACGAGCGAGGGTGTCCACCTCGGAGGTCGCACGGTGAATGGTCCGCGGCGAACGAAACTCGAACTCCGCGCTCGACGCGCCGAACTCGGCGAGGACATAGCCATGACGCTCGGTCTCGATGAATCGCAGGTGGTTCGGATTGGCCGACGAGAACAGCGGCCGCGTCACATCATCACCCGGGTATCCGTTCTCGTCCGCGTTGTTCGAGGTGATCGAACCCGTCCCCAACTCGACGACCCGTGGTCGCGAGCCGGGATCGTCCACATCGGGCGCGACCTGGGCCGCGGAGAAGATGTGCGAATCGCCCGAGAAGACGACCGTGTCGCGGACATCGTGGACCTCTAGGTGGTCGAGGATCGCGAGCCGTTCGGCCGCGTACCCGTCCCACTGGGCCAGGTTCAGGTACACGCCAGCGCCTCGCTGCTGGCCGGGGAGTCGCGGTAGCGTCCGCCACGGCCAGAACATGAGTTGGCTCCCCCACACCTTCCAGCGAGCCGTCGAGCCGGCGAGCCCGGCGAGCAACCAGGCGCGCTGCTCGGGTCCGAGCATCGAGCGGGACGGATCGAGGATCTCGGGGCGTTCCTCGGTCGACGTGCCGAGCGGCCCGGACTCGTCGAGGGTCGGATCGCGGTAGCTGCGCTGGTCGGTGAGGAAGATCTCTGCGATGTCGCCCCACCGCAGCGACCGCCAGATGCGTCGTCCGTCCACGCTGCGAACGGGGAGGTGCTCGAAGAACGCTGCGATCGATCCGTCCGCCTGGTCGTCGCCGGGTGCCGAGAGCCCGTCGTGGTTGTCGAAGATGTGCATCACCGGGTACAAGGCGTGCATCGCCTGGAGGTTGGGATCGGAACGGTAGAGCCGGTACTTGGAGCGGAACTGCTCCCGCGTCACCGCCCGTTGGATGGGATCGTCCCTGCCGTGCACGTACACGCGGTCGGCGTAGCCCGTCTCATACACGTAGTCGCCCAGGCACACCACCAGGTCGACATCGGTGTCGGGGTGGTCCGCACGCGCCGCCAGGTCGGCGTGCGCGGTGTAGTAGCCGTGTGTCCACCGTTGACAGCTGAACGCCGCGACCCGCAGCGCTTCACCGCTCGCTCCGGGTGCCGGCGCAGTGCGGGTCCTGCCGAGCGACGACGTCGCGCCCGCGGACGCGAACCGGTACCAGTAGGTCGTGCCGGGCCGTAACCCGGTTGCATCGACCGTCACGCAGTAGTCGCGTTCGGCAACGGCGCGAGCATCCCGAACGAAGACCACGTCGCTGTCGGCAAACGCCGGGCTGGTCGCGACCTCGACGCGAACCGCGATGCCCTCACCGCGATCGAACTCGGGGTGGACGCGGGTCCACAGGAGCACCGATGTCGGCGTGGGATCGGCTGAGCCGATACCGCCGGGGAACGTGCCCACGCCCTCGAACGGCTGCCCGGACTGGGGCGGATACATCGGCGTCGGCACACATCCGGCCGCCCAGAGCGAGCCGATGCCGACCCCTGCGCCGAGCAGGGTCCGACGGGGCACGAGGCGTGGTCGATCCGGCCAACGATCGCGATCGGTCATCTCGGATCCGATCCTCGCGTCCAACGCCCGCGCCAACCCGCGCTGTGCATACCGAACTCCCAGGCCGTGTCGGTGTCGCACGAACAGTGGTGCTCACGCGTGTCGTTCGGCAGAACGCGCGGTGACGATCCGACCAATTTCTCCGCAGGTACGGCGTCGAATGCGTCGGCGAGTCGGTGCCGCTGGGCGCGATCTAGAGTCCGCGGCGTGACCATCTATCTCGTGCGGCATGCCGCGGCCGGTCGGCGCAACAACCGCAACCCCGACGACCTTCAACGCCACCTCGACGAGCACGGGCTGCGCCAGGCCGAGGCCATCTCACTGTTGCTCGGCGCCCGGGACATCACGACCGTCGCCTCCAGCCCCGCACCCCGCTGCGTCGAGACGGTCACCCCTCTCGCTGCCGCACTCGGTGTGTCGGTTGCGCACGACCGCCGGCTCCTGGAAGGCGAACCGCTCGAACCAGCGTGGGACCTCGTCGAGAAGCTCGCGGCCGACGGGTCGGACGCCGTGCTGTGCGGGCACGGTGACCTTCTGCCAGAGCTCGTCCGCCGCGCGCAGCTGCGCGGCATGCGCGTACCGGGTGCGTGCGGCTGCGCGAAAGGCTCGGTCTGGACGCTGACGTGGGACGGCACGGGGTTCGTCTCCGGCGTCTACACGCCCGTGCCGGGCTGACGGCCCGATCGGCTAGACGTCGGTCGACGCAACACGCACGCCGGCGTCGACGAGGTCTCGCTCGATCGCACGAGCCTCCAGGCCCAGCAACTGCGACGGTCGCCCGTCGCGCGACCGACCGATCCCGGCGACCATCGGTGGACCTGACAAGCCGAGCACGCCCATCTCCCGAGGCAGCCGTGCCGCCTCGTCGGCCGATGCACAGCGCCACGCAAGCCGAGCGATGACCTCGGGAGGCTCCCAGCCGTCCGGTGGCGCCGGAACCGTGGGGCCGCCGAATGCGTTGACCCCGAAGTACTCCTCGCACCACTCGTCGACCGACATGCCGATCGCGTCGGCGCGTCGGCGCAGGAAGCGAACCGCAGCGCGCGCCTTCGCCTCGGCGTCGGGCCACCCGTAGACGGCCTTGATCTCGGCCGCCCATCCGGCCGGCCGGCAGACCAACGCCTTGTAGGTCGCGGGCGGCGCCGAGCCGGTGATGCCACTCACCCGGACACGATCCGCACCGAGATCCTCGAGTCGCGCCGAGGTCAGGTCCACGCTCACGTCCGGGTTCAGGTAGGCCCGCGGGTCGTGCACCTCGTAGAGCAACTGCTCGCGGACCGTGTCGAAGGTCACCATCCCGCCCGTGCCGGCCGGCTTGGTGACGACGAACGTGCCGTCGGCTTCGAACTCGCCGATCGGGAACGCCGGCCGGAACGGATCGGGGTTCTCCCACCAGGCGCCCGAATAGTTTCCTCCGGCCACCTGACCCGAGCATTCGAGCAGATGCCCGCCTGTCACGCCGGCGGCGAGGCGGTCCCAATCGTCGGCGGCCCAGCCGAACTCATGGATGAGCGGCGCGAGGAACAGCGAGGCGTCGGCGACGCGGCCGGTGATCACGATGTGTGCCCCGTCGGCCAGCGCGTCGACGATCGGGGCGGCGCCGAGATAGGCGTTGGCGAACAGCACGTCGTCGGGAAGGCCGACCTGTTCCGCATGAGGGCGAAGGTCGTCGCCCACGACGGTCGCGACCCGCACGCCGGTCACGCCGTGCCGCCGAAGCCCATCCACCACCGCGCGGCCGGCGGCGATCGGGTTGATGCCCCCGGCATTGGTGATGAGACGGGTTCGGCCGTCGAGGATGTGGCCGATCGCCTCGGCGACGTACAGCGGCAGATCGCGGGCGTACCCGAGCGACTCGTCGCGTTGACGGTCCTTTTGCAGGATGGCCAGCGTCAGCTCGGCGAGCGCCTCGCACACGAGGTAATCGACCCCGTCGGCCAACAGGTCCGCGACGGGCGCGTGGCCATCGCCATAGAAGCCCTGGCCACCCCCGATGCGGATCATCGACCCGCCTCGGAGGCCGACGCGACCGGCTGGACCCCCCAGGGCGACCCGTAGTCGCCTGCCACCAGATCCAGGAACGGCACGGCGTCGAACGCCTCGGGGCCGACGACGCCGGCGCCGGACCACACCCCGTGGGCGATCAGCTCGAGCGCGACGACCGGGAACAGCGCGGTCTGCCACACCACGGCCTGTGCGCCGTCGCGCCCGACCGTCTCGGCGTTGTCGGCCACGTGGTACAGGTACTGCGACGACGGGTTGCCGTCGCGGTCGCGACCCGTCACCCACAGCCCGGCGCACGTCCTTCCCTCGATCTCGGTCGTCAGGTCGGCGGGGTTGGGCAGACACGCCGCCACCACGTCGCGCGGGGCGACCTGGTGGCCCCGCACCGACACCGGCTCGGTTCGGTCGAGGCCCAGCTTGTGGAGCGTTCGCAACACGTCGATGAACTCGTCGCCCAGGCCGTACTTGAACGTCACCCGGTTCGCCTCGATCCAACGGGGCATCAGGAGCACCTCCTCGTGCTCCACGTTCACGCACTCGACCGGGCCGATACCCTCGGGGAAATCGAAGACCTCGGGCTCGGAGAACGGCGCCGTCGTGTACCACCCGCGTTCGCGTTCCCAGATCACCGGCGGGTTGAGACACTCCTCGATCGTGGTCCAGATCGAGAACGTCGGCGCGAAGTCGTACCCGCGCACCACGAGGTCGGCGCCGTCGCGCACGTTGAGCTCGTCGATCTCGCTGAACAGGTGATCGGAGGCATAGCGAGCGAACACGTCGGCGAGCCCCGGCTCGACGCCCATACCGCACAGCGCCAGGAGGCCGCGCTCGGCCCACTGGTCGGAACGTTCGAACTGGTAGTCGCCGAGCTTCACGCCGGTCTGCGAGTAGGGGTCCGTCTCGTGTGGGGACGACAACGACATCGCCATGTCGAGGTAGGTCACACCCGCCGTGAAGCACGCGTCGAAGATGGGCACGACGAAACGCGGGTCGGCCGCGTTCAGCACGGCCGTGACCCGGTTCGAGGCGATCGCCGCGACGATCTCGTCGCGATCCGACGCGTCGAGCGCAAGGGCGGAAACGCGCGGATCGCCGGTCGCGGCCGCTGCGCGACCGGCGCGATCGGCGTCGATGTCGGCGAGAACCATCGCCTCGAAGAACGTTCGACGGGCGGCGATCTTGGCGAACGCTGCTCCGACTCCACCACTACCGATCACGAGGACACGCATGGCGGGAGTGTATGCGGACCGCGGACCGCCTCACCCGAGCGAGCATCAGCTCCCGGCGGTCACGGACTTGCGGATCTCCACCCGGTCGACCACGTCGAACAGCGGCGACACACGCCGGTCCTTGAGCGCATCGAGGTCGGCGACCGCGAGGTCGTTGTCGCCGAGCCGGGCGTGCAGCGCGGAGCGCAGCAGCAGCGCGGAGGGGTCGTCCGGCCGCACGGCGAGCGCCTGGTCGAGCGATGCCACGCCGGCGCGCACCGAGGCCTCGTCGAGCACGCCGAGGCCGAGGCCACGCATGATGAGCGCATCGGCGTCGGTCGGGTCGGCGGCGATTGCACGATCCGTGCAGTCGAGCGCTGCGACGAGCTTGCCGACCGCATCGCGCGCCTGCTCCCGGTCGGACTCCTGCGAGACAACCGCGTTCACCGCGTCGAGCGCCGGTTTCAGGTCGGCCCAGCAGTCCTTCGAGGCCGTCGTCAGACGAGCCTCGGCGAGCTCGGTGCGCAGGCCCATCTGGTCGATGGTCGACTGGATACCCTCGGGCGCGCCGAGCTCGTCGAGGCGATCGAGGTCGGCCTGAGCGTCGTCGAATCGCCGCTCGTTCTTCGCGAGGATCGCCCGGAAGGCGTACACGTCGGGGTAGGTCGCATCGAGGCCGATCGCACGCTCGTACCGCTGCGCAGCCGCCTTGGGCTTGCCGCCTCGTGCGAGCGCCCAGCCCTGGTAGGTGATGGCCTCCACGTCGTCGGGGCGCGACGCCAGCACCTCGTCGAAACACGACACTTCGGCGTCGACGCCCTTCCCCATGAGCTGGCGGCACCGGTCGAGTTCGGAACCCGGCGCGTCGCCGCCGGTCAGCGTGCCCTGACCCCGGTCTGCCAGAGAGGCAACCAGAAGCCCGGCGGCCACGGCGACAAACGCGGCGGCACCGGCCAACCAGACCCAGCCCCGCCGTCGGTTCGTCGCCGGGGGGTCCGCGTCCGCTTCGCCGGCCGCGTCGAGCACGGCGAGCGCACGCAACACCTCGGCCGCTCGGCCCACGTAGCCGTCTCGCAGCTCGTCGTAGTCGCGCTTGTCGAGGTCGCCGGCGGCGTATTCGGCATCGAGGTCGTCGAGCGACGCGAGCAGGAAGTCACGCTGCTCGCACAGTCGCTCGCGGTCGGCCGGGGGGTCGGCCTCAGCCACCCTCGCCCCCGATCGATCCGTCCGGCCGGGCATCCGCTGGCGGGCGGGCCTCGCTGCGGCGGGCGGCGTCGACGAGCTCGCGCTCCTCGTCGGTGACGCTATGCGCCGCCGCGGCGCGACGGGCTCGGCGCGCCGCGGCCATCGAGGAGGCGACACCGACCGCGCCCACAGCGACCACCACGACCGGAGCGACCCAAACAAGCAGCGTGAGCCCACTCCGCGGCGGATTGAGCAGCACCTCGGTCGGATAGCTCGCCACGAACCGGTCGAGGATCTCGTCGTCGGAGCGACCGGCCCGCATCTCCCGCCGGATCTCCTCGCGCATCTTGATCGCTATCGACGATTGGGAGCCAGCGACCGACTCGCCGGCGCACTGCAGGCACTTCAGCTGCGACGCGATCGCGTACAAGCGATCGTCCGACACGCCGTCGGTCGGCCGGGGACGCGCTCCGATCCACAGCATCGCGACCACGGCGACGGCCATCGCCACCCAGACCGGTCCGCGCCGAATGGGCGCCTTCATGGCGTGCCCGGCTCCGCTGCGGTCGCCGCCGGGGGCGAGGTCGTGGTGGTCGTGACCGCGATGCCGGCCGTCGTGGCCGCGGCGCTGGTGGCGGTCGTGGCCGCGGCGCTGGTGGTCGTGGTGCTGGGCGCTGCTGCCGCAATCGCCCTGTCGATCTCGCGTGCGTTGAGCCCGCCGACGAACTTCTTGACCACCCGGCCCGATGGGTCCACCAGATACGACTCGGGCAGTTTGACCACGCCCCATTCGAGCGAGAGGTCCTCGGCGCTCGTCGCGATCACCGGCCACTCGCCGCCACGCTGCTCGAAGAAGGCGGCAATGTTGTCGGGCGTGTCCTGGTACGCGACGCTCACGATCGAGGCGTCGCCCGCCGCAGCGTGCTCCTCGGCGAACCGCACGAGTTCGGGGTGTTCGGCGACGCACGGCGGGCACCACGTGGCGAAGAAGTTGACCAGCACCCACCGTCCGGCCATTGCCTTCAGGTCGATCCGCTCGCCGTCGAGGTCGGAGCCGATCAGCGTTGGGGCCGTGCGTCCCACGAGCGGCGACCTCGACGTGGCGGCATCGCCCGAGGTCAGCACGAACACCGCGATGAGGCCGACCAACACCACGCCCACTGCGGCCGCGACGGCGCGGGTCGACAACCTCATCCGGCGACCTCGGCCGATTCGCCAGGAGCCGGCTCCGCGGCCTCGCGCCCATCGCCCACAGCGGTCGACACCGGTGCAAGCGGGTTGCGGCGACGGCCAGGGAAGGCCGACAGGGCGGTGCCGATCACCATGATCGTGCCGCCGATCCACAACCACAGGATGAGCGGTTCGACGACGATGCGGATGCGGATCGTCGGATCCTCGGCGGTGGGTTCGCGGGTCAGGTTGAGATACAGGTCTTTGGTGGGCGTGACCTTCACCGACGGCCGCGACAGGTTCATCGCCTGCATCGTGTATCGGTTCATCGAGGGCTCGTAGACATCGCCACCGTCGATGCGAATCCTCACCCGCGTCTCCTGGCGGTTCGGCTGCTGGACGACGCGGGACCCCACGTAGGTGAACCTGTGTCCGGCCACGCGCGCCGACTCGCCCTCGTCGAGGGTGAACTCGCCCTGACGCACGAACGACTGCGACGCCGCCAACGCGACCGCGATCACGATCACCCCGAGGTGTACGACCATGCCGCCGTTGGCGCGGCCGACGAACCCGCGCCAGCCGTGGCGGCGCGACGCCAGTGTGAGCTGGCGGGCCACCGAGCCGGCGGCGAACCCCGCAAGACCGAACGCGAGCAGGGGCGCAAGCCCACGCGCGCCGACGGCGAGCGAGATCGCGAGCGCACCGATCGCCGACCACGCGGGCCACCAGAGCCGTTGGCCGAGCAGCTCGGTGGTCGCGGCGCGCCACGGAAGCACCGGCGCCACCGCCATCAGGAACAGCATCACGAGACCGATGGGCGTCGCCATGCGGTCAAAGAACGGCGCGCCGACCGACACGCGATCGCTGTTGACCGCCTCGACGATCAGCGGAAACACGGTGCCGAGCAGCACCACGAACGCGAAGGCGGCGAAGACCAGGTTGTTCGCGAGGAAGGCACCCTCGCGCGACATCGGCGAGTCGATCGCCCCGGGAGATCGGAGCCGGTCGCCGCGCCAGCCGATGAGCCCGACGCACACCGCGACGATCAGCGCGAAGAAGCCCAACAGCACGGGGCCGATGTTGCCGTCGCTGAAGGCATGCACCGATTGCACCACGCCCGACCTCGAGAGGAACGTGCCGAGGATCGTGAGCGCGAACGTGGAGCAGACGAGCGTGAGGTTCCACACGCGCAACATGCCCCGCCGCTCCTGCACCATCACTGAGTGCAGATACGCGGTTCCCGTGAGCCACGGAATGAACGACACGTTCTCCACCGGGTCCCACACCCAGTAGCCGCCCCAGCCCGACACCTCGTAGCTCCACCACGCACCGGTGATGATGCCTGCGGTCAGGAATCCCCAGCTGAACAGGGTCCATCGCCGCGTCGCCGTCAGCCAGCCCTCACCGAGGCGGCCCGTGATGAGCGCCGCGACAGCGAACGCGAACGGCACGGTGAACCCGACGTAGCCGAGGTAGAGCATCGGCGGGTGGAAGGCCACCAAGATGTGGTTCTGCAGCAGCGGGTTCGGGCCCGGCCCGTCGAATCCGGCCGCGACGGTCACCGACCGGAACACCGGCGAGACCACGAGCATGAGCACCAGGAAGAACGCGGTCACGGCGAACATGACGATCATCGCCCACGAGGCCAGGGCATCGTGGAGTTGGCGCCGGAACTTGACCGCGACCGCCGCGGTGTAGATCGCCAGCAGCATCCCCCACATGAGGATCGAACCCTCGAGCGCCGACCACATGGTGGCGACATCGAACGGGAACGGCGTCAGCGACGACCCGTGCTTGGTGACGTACTCGACCGACGTGTCGTTCGAGAGGAGCGCGATCTGCATCGCGACGACGGCGATGCCGACGCCCATCACCGAGAGCCACGCGATCGGACGGACCGACGCGCTCAGCGCCGCATCGTCGCGCCGCTGCCCGCGGCGGGCCATCACCACCCCAGCGACGCACGCGAGCAGCGCGAACGTCAGGCCGGCATTGCCGAGCGCGACCAGCACGTCAGCGTCCGGTTCCGGTGCCGCCAGCGGCCTTGGAGTTGCGCTCGGCGTCCCGCTCCGCGTCGCGGATCCGATCGGGATTGTCCTCGTCGTAGTTCTCGTCGTGCTTCACGAGGATCTTCTCGCTGCGGAACCTGTCGCCCACGAAACGGCCCTCGACCACCACCGGAATCTCGGGACCGAAGAGGTCGGGGGTGTCCCCCCGGTGGTCGATGTCAACCGAGGAGCCGTTGTAGGACAGCGTGAACGCAACGCCGTTGTCACGCTGATCGATCGAACCCTTGATGACATTGCCCTGCACCCGCACACGGCGATCGCCGATCTCGGACCGCTTCTCGACCGCCTCGTCGACGTTGTAGAAGAAGGTCGTCGCGTTCCCCAGGCCGTTCGCGAGCACCACTCCGATGGCGACGACCACTGCCGCGAGCAGCGCGACCTTGAGCCACGGAGCCCGAGTCGAGCGCGCACGGGGTGCGACGTCGCGGCCGGGTTGCGGGGTCAGGTCGAGCGGCGCGGCGTCGGCCGACTCGTCGTCATCGAGCGCCGGACCATCGAGCCCGGATGCGTCTACAGCCATCGACGCTCCTCGACCGGCACCTGCTTGGCGAGGCGGCGACCACGCCGAAGAACCGAGACCGCGTACCCGCCGATCGTCGCCCCCGTGACCACCCAGGCGGCGATCACGTACGACCACTGCTCCGCTGCGATCACGGCTTCACCTGCCCGAGCGACGACACCGCCGGCTCATGTTCGGCACGGCGGGCTGCGACCGCTGCATCGATCTCGACGCCCGCGGCGCGATCCGCCAACCAACCGACGCGAAAGCGGTGGACCGCCAGCCATGAGGCCACCAGCAGGAAGGCCAGAAAGCCGATGTACAGCGCTGTTTCCTGGTCGCCAGCGATGGCGGCCTTGGTGGCACGACCGAAGACGGTGCGACCCTGGTGGAGCGAACTCCACCACTCCACCGACATGTGCACCGGGTAGATCAGCGCCGCCGACACGATCCCCACAACCGCGGCGCGCACGGCCCGCACGTTCGGGTTCCCCGGCAGGGTGCGCATCGTGAGGTAGCCGACGTACATGAGGAACAGCAACGCCGTGGTCGTGAGGCGGGCATCCCACACCCAGTAGGCGCCCCAGGTCGGACGTCCCCACAGCATGCCGGTGACGAGCGTGAGCCCGAGCAGAACCACGCCGATCTCGCCCGACGCGCCCGCCGCCACGTCGAAGAACGAGCTTCGCTTGACGAGGAACATGACCGAGCAGACCGCGTTGGCGAGCATGAAGAGATACGCGATCGACACGGTCGGCACATGCACGTACATGATTCGAACAGTCTCGCCGAGCCGCACATCGGGGCCCGTCACCGCGAAGGCGTAGATCACGAGCACGGCGATCGAGGCGAGCGACGCGATGCCGAGCACGCGGGTCGCCGTTGACGACGTGGTCTCTGGATGGTCTGCCATGGGCTCTCCGCTGGGCGTGGGGGTGCGTCGGGAGTCAGGTCTCCTCGGCGAGGGTCGATGCCGTGGCCACGCCGATGCCGAGATAGATCACTGCAAGCATGCCCAGCATGGCCGCCCAAGGCCAGCCGCTCCCAACTCCGCGACCCAGCGCGACCTCGGACGCACGCGCAGCGGCCAGGAGCACCGGCGCCTGCACCGGCAGGAACAGCAGGGGCAACACGGTCTCGCGTCCCTCGATCCCCGCGACCAGCGGGCCGTAGATCGACCCGACCGCCGCGATGCCGAGGGTGGCCAGGCCGCCGGTCACGCCAAGCAGCCCGAGTCCGCGCAGGTCGATGCCGTAGAACGCCACGATGGCGAGGCCCAGCACCGCCTCGGTCACGACGAGCTGCGCGCTGAGCGCCAGGGTGCGGCCGATGTACGCCCCGGCCGGATCGATGCCCGACATCCGCAACGCGTCTCCGACGCCGTCGCGCTGGTCGACCGACGCGACACGCTGCACGATCATCGACGCGGCGAACAGGACCGCGATCCAGAAGAGCCCCGCGCTGGCTCGAACCAGCGTGGCCGAATCGGCGTCGAGCGCGAACGCAAACAGCAATACGATCGCCAAGACGAAGGGCACGACCTGGTTCACGGTGGTCCTGGTGCGCCACTCGAGGCGCAGGTCGCGGCGCAGGACGAGCCAGGCGTCACGCAGCATCGTCGGCCACCACCACGCCACCGGCGATCGTCACACATCGCGACGCCACGGCGACGGCCCGATCGAGTTCGTGCGACGCGAACAGCACCGTCGCGCCCGACGCGGCCGCCTCGGCGATCATCGCGTCGAGCAGGTCACGCCCCTCGGCATCGAGCCCGGCATGCGGCTCGTCGAGCAGCCACAACCGCGGGCGGCGAACGATCATGGCTGCGAGCGACACCCGGCGCCGCTGCCCCGACGAGAGGCGGGCGACGGCAACGGACCGCAGTCGTTCGGCGAGAGCGACCCGGTCGAGCGCGGCGTCGACGGTCGCGTCCGGACGATCGGCGCGCACGGCGCGGGCCCAGAACTGCAGGTTGTCGAGCACGGTCAGGTCGTCGTAGAGGCCCGTGGCGTGACCGAGCAGCCCGATCTGGGGCCGGACCGTGCGACGATCCACGCACAGGTCGTGGCCCAGGACCGTCGCCGTGCCGGACGCGACGCGCAGCAGCCCGGCGCACGTGCGCAACAGCGACGTCTTGCCGGCGCCGTTCGGGCCCCGGAGCAACACGATCTCGCCGTCCTCCACGCGCAGGTCGAGACCGGCGAGCACCGGGTACCGGCCGAGGAGGGACACCGTGTCTCGCAGGAGGATGGCGGGCGGCATCAGGCACCTTGGTCGCGACCGGGACCGAACGAGGGTAGCCGCCATCTCGATGTGGGCACACCTGCCCAACGCTCCTGCGCTCCGTCCATCCGACGCCACCCGTCGCTACCGTGGTCGCGGTGCTGAACCGTTTGCTCGGGGCCTTGGGCCGAACCCTGATCACGGTCGGCACCATCGTGTTGCTGTTCGCTGGGTATCAGCTCTGGGGCACGGGCGTCGACGAGGCGAACCACCAAGAGCAGCTCACACGCGACCTCGCGACATCGCTCGGGGTCGATGCCGCGCCGTCGATGTCCGCCACCGCAATCGACGCCGCGATCCAGCGCAAGCTCGAGGCGATCGATCCCGCTACCGCACCGCCGATGCTGCCGCCCCGCGAAGCCGACGTGGTCGGCACGATCTCGATCCCCAGGATCGGCCTGCTCGACAAGAAGTTCGTGGAGGGCGTCTCCAAGGCCGATCTGCGCGCCGGACCCGGGCACTACCAGGGCACCTCGTTCCCCGGGCAGGCAGGCAACTCGGCGATAGCGGGACACCGCACGACCTACGGGGCGCCGTTCAACCGGATCGACGAACTGTCGCCGGGCGATCAGATCATCGTGTCGACCCGGCAGGGCAGATTCGTGTACGAGGTCGTCGCATCACCCGAGAACACCCGCACCGGGGAGGCCGGTGACCGCTGGGGTGACGCTTGGTACACCGTCGCGCCCGACAACGCCGCACCGATCCAGCCGACGCCCGACAACCGCCTGACCCTGACCGCCTGCCATCCCAAGTACTCGGCGAAGCTCCGCATCATCGTGACGGCCAAGCTCGTCGCCGAGCCGGCGGCGACGACCCCGACCACCGCTGCGCCGGAGCAGGAAGCGAAGGGCACGCCCAACACGGTCGCGAGCGATGAGGACCTCATCGCCGGCGATCCCGACGAGCTCGAGCCCGCGCTCGCCTGGGGCGGTGCCTTCGCCGGCCTGTTCTTGGTCGCCGCGACCGTCGCCGGGGTGCTGCGGCGAAAGACCACCAAGGCGTTCCTCCCCTGGCTGGTGTACCTCGTGGTCGCCGCGCCGTGCGCGTGGCTGCTCTGGACCTGCTTCGTGCACGTCGATCGCTATCTGCCGTCGTACTGACCGCCGGGTAGCATGCCCGGCGTGTTGTTCTCGGGATCGGTCGCCGCCAGCGCACGCGTCGTCGCTGTGGTCGCCGCCGCTGCGGCGCTCGCCGCGACGACCGCGTGCACGTCGAGCGACGAGGGCGCCACGACCACGACGACCCGGGCGACCACGACCACGTCGATTCCGCAGAGCGCCGTGGTCTCGATTGCGGCCGTGAAGGTCGCCGAGTGCTTCGACCCCGTGCCGGCGCCCGACCAGCAGCCCTTCGCCGTGGTGATGCGGCCCTGTGATGACCGCCACATCTACGAGGTGTACGCCGAAAAGCAGTTCGGCGGCGACGAGCCGCCGCCCGCCGGCGCCGCCTATCCGGGCAGCCTCGCCGTGTCCAACGCCGCCGAGGCAGCGTGCATCGAGGACTTCCCTGCGTTCATCGGAGTCGCCTGGGAGGCGAGCACGTTCGATGTGCAGGCATGGTGGCCGTCGGAACGGTCATGGGCCGATGCCACCGACCGCCGCATCCTCTGCGCGGTCTACCAGGTGACCGGATCAGCGACCCGCGGAACGGCCCGCGGCCGCAACGAATAGGCGCTGTCGAGTCGGCGCTGTCGAAACGGCAGCGAGGCCCGCGCCGACCGGTCAGCGCCCGGTGAAGCGAGCAGGCCGGCGCTCGGCAAACGCCGCACGCCCTTCGGCCAGGTCGGCGCTCGACCACGCCCGACGGAAGGCCGTCTCGTAGTCGGCGTCCATCGATGTGGAGGGCTGATCACCCGCAACGAGGTTCAGCCCGAGCTTGGTGCCTGCGAGCGTGAGCGGCGCGAGCGTAGCGATCCGCTCGGCGAGCGCTCGGGCATCATCGAGCCCACCGACACGCTGGATGAACCCCAGGCGGTGCGCCTCATCGGTCGAGATCACCTCGGCGCCGAGCATCATCAGGCGCGCCGTTCCCTGGCCGACCAGCGAGGCCACTCGGCGCAGCGTCCACTCGTTGACCATCAGACCGAGCTTCGCGACCGGCACGCCGAACGAGGCGCCGTCGGCGGCGAAGCGGATGTCGCACGCCACGGCAAGCTGCATGCCGAGCCCCATACACGCGCCGGAGATGGCGGCGATCGTCGGGCGGTCGAGGTGCGCCAGGCGGTCGAGCACTTCACCGAGGCGAACGGTAAACGCCATGTCCTCGAGCTCCTTCAGGTCGGCGCCCGCACAGAAGTGGCCCGCTGCTCCGGTCACGATGACGCAGTGCACCTCGGCCTCGATCGCCGTTGTCAGCGCCGCGTCGAACGCCTCGAGGGCCTCCAGGTTGATCGCGTTGCGGCGCTCCGGGCGATCGATGGTGATGGTGGCGACCCCGCCGAGGAGGTCGAGATGAACGGCCAACTCACGCCTCGTCGATCACGACGACCAGGTCGCCCTCGGTCACCTGCGAGTCGGGCTCGACGTGGATCGATGCCACGACCCCTGCGCAGGGCGCCTCGACGGGGATCTCCATCTTCATGGACTCCAGGATGACCAGCTCGTCGCCCTCGGCCACGGTCGCACCGACCTCGGTTCTGACCTGCCACACGTTGGCGGTGATTTCTGCGCGGACCTCGGTCATGGCCTGAACCTCACTGAATGCGTCGACGGACGATGGCGCCGACACCCTACGCCCGAGCGCCGGGCGCACGGTCCACCGAAGGTGCGGTGGGACGGCGAATCCGGCCGTCGCCGCACACCGACGCGTCACATGCCGTTCATACAGCGCTTCCAGGTCTGTAACGGCGACCCGCCACCATGCGCGAATGCCCCATTCCCCCGCGTGCACACGGCTGAGTCAGCGGGAACGTGCCGTGCTGCTGGTCCTCATCGAATCGGCAGGCAGAGTCGTGCCTCGCGCCGAACTTGCACGACGGGCCGGGCTCGACGATCTGAGCGAACGGCGCACCGACACGCTGCTCGTATCGGTGCGCCGCGCGCTACCGGATGGCTCGATTCGCACGGTGCGCAAGCGTGGCTGGGTACTGCGGCCCGAGGCGTTGGAGGACGCCCGCCGCTGCCTCATCGAGGCTCGCTGAACCGCGATCGGCCGCAGCGAGGCGGCACTAGCGTGGGCACATGAACGAAGAATGGGGCCCGCTGGCCAATCTCATCGGAACCTGGGAGGGATCGGACGGCCTGGACGTCGCCTTCTCCCACGGAGACGGACGCGTCATCGAGACGCCGTATCGCGAACGCGCCGAGTTCAAGCCGTTCGGTCCCGTACAGAACGGGTCACAGATGCTGATGGGCCTCGATTACCGCACCGCGATGTGGAAGGACAACGAGGAGAACCCGTTCCACACCGAGGTCGGCTACTGGCTCTGGGACGCCGACGCACAGGTGGTGCTGCGCTGCTTCGTGGTGCCCCGCGGCGTGACCGTGCTGGCCGGCGGCCGCTTCGAGGCCGGCGCAAGCGGGTTCACGCTCACCGCCGAGGCGGCGTCGGAGCGCTACGGCATCTCGCAGAACCTGTACCTCGCGAAGCTCGCCCGTACGACGCACTACGAGACGACCTTCACGTTCAACGCGGACGGCAGCGCGAGCTACACCGAGCACACGATGCTCGAGATGGCCGAGTTGCCGAAGCCCCTCGACCACGCCGACTCGAACCGCCTGGTCCGCGTCGACTGACACGCCACGGCAGGCGCGGCGGCCCGCCGAGTCGGACGACGTGCGTCAGACCGGCAGGACGCCGTGCTTGCGCCACGGCCGGGCGACCTGCTTGTCGCGGTGGGTGCGCACGCCGGCGATGATCGCCCGGCGCGTCTCGGCCGGATCGATGATGTCATCGACCTGTGCGTGACCGGCGGCGACGTACGGATCGATGTTCGCTCGGATCATCTCGGCGAGCTCGATGCGCTTCTCGTCGCGTTCCTTGCCTTCCGGCACCTCCTCGAGCTGCTTGCGGAAGGCGATGTTCACCACGCCGTCGGGGCCCATAACGGCGATCTCCGCCGTCGGCCACGCCACGAGGTAGTCGGCCTCGTACGCGAGCCCGTTCATCACGAAGTAGCCCGCGCCGTAGCTCTTTCGGATAACGACCGAGATCTTCGGCACGGTCGCTTCGCACACCGCGAACAGCATCTTCGCTCCGTGACGGATGATGCCCTGCTTCTCGACCACCGAGCCCACAACGAAACCGGGCACGTCGTGGAGGAACACGAGCGGGATGCCGAACGCGTCGCACAACCACACGAACCGGGCGGTCTTGTCGGCAGCGTTCACGTCGAGCGCACCGCCGAGCACTTTGGGTTGGTTGGCGACGATGCCAACAGGGTCGCCGCCCATGCGAGCGAGCCCGACGATGACGTTGCGCGCCCAGTCGCGCTTCATCTCGAAGAAGTCGCCGTCATCGACGATCGCACCGATCACCTTGGTCATGTCGTACGCGCGCCTCGGTGCGGTCGGCACGATGCCGTAGACCTCCTCGACGCGCCGATCGACCGGGTCGACCGCGTCGCGACGCGGCGGCGGTTCGGTGTTGTTCGACGGGAAGAACGAGAGGTAGCGCCGGACTGTCGCCAGGCAGGTCTCATCGTCGGGGACCTCCATATCGGCGACCCCGGAGACCTTCGTGTGCACCGCTGAGCCGCCCATCTCCTCTTCGGTGACATCCTCGCCGGTCGCCGCCTTCACGAGGTGTCGTCCGGCGAGCGCCATCGACGAGATCCCCTTCACCATCACGATGAAGTCGGTGAGCGCCGGGATGTAGGCCGTGCCCGCAGCGCAGTGCCCGAGCAGCGCCGCGACCTGCGGGACCACGCCCGACAGGGTGACCTGCTCGCGGAACAGGGCGCCGGCGCCGGCGAACGTCGATCCGGTCGACGAGCCGACCCTCGCCCCGGCGGAGTCGAGCAGCCACACGATCGGGATGCGCTGGCGCAACACGAGTTCGCGCAGCCGGGTGACCTTCGCCTCGTTGACCGCGCCCATCGACCCGGCCATGACCGTGAAGTCGTAGGCGACCACAGCGACGCGGCGTCCGTCGATCTCGCCGATGCCGGTCACGCAACCGTCGGCGGCGAAATGCCCCTTCGCTGCGTAGCCCGGATCCATGTGGTCGGCGAGCTGGCCGTACTCGACGAACGTGCCGGGATCGAGCAGCAGGTCGAGCCGCTCGCGCACGGGCAGCTTGCCCAGGTCGCGCTGGCGTTGCACCCGCTCCGGGCCGCCCATCGCCAACGCCTGTTCGCGGCGGCGGTCGAGATCGGCGAGCAGCGGGGCCCAGTTGTGGCGTTCGTCGAGTGGTCGTTCCTCAGGCACAGGCGGAGACTACCGGCCGGTCCAGCGAGGCTCCCGCTTCTCGATGAAGGCCGTGATGCCCTCCGTCGCGTCCTCGAAGGTGGTCGTGACGCTCAGCATCGGATGCAGCACCGCGAGCGCCTCGGCGGCCGACGCGTCCCACACTGCGTAGAACGCGTCGCGCCCGGCGCGCATCACCGACGGCGACTTCGAGGCGAGCGTCGCCGCGACCTCAGCGACCTCGGCATCCAGTCGGTCAACCGGCACCACACGCGTGAGGAGGCCGAGCGCATCCGCCTCGGCGGCGTCGATCCGGCGGCCCGTCATCATCAGTTCGAGCGCCTTCTTGGGTGGCATCGACCGACACAGCGGCACGGTGATCATGTACGGCCAGAGCCCGACGTTGATCTCGGGGGTACCGAACACCGCGTCCTGCGCCGCGATCACGATGTCGCATGCCAACGCCAGCCCGAAACCCCCGGCGAGGCAGAACCCGCGGACCTTCGCGATCGTCGGCTTGCCGAGCGCGTACAACTCCATGAAGAGGCGGGCCAATTCGCCCCTCGCGTCGTGGAGTTGGGCGGGGCCGGCGCCAGCGGCCATCCCGCCGAGGTCGGCGCCCGCGCAGAAGGCCCGATCGCCCGCGCCGCAGAGCACGACCGCTCGCACCGCCGGATCGTCGCGGGCCTCGACGATGCGCGATCGCAGGCCCTCGATCACCTCCCACGACAAGGCGTTTCGACGCTCGGGCCGGTTGATGGTGAGCGTGGCGACGCCGTCAGCCACGTCATAGCGCAGTTCGTCGGTCATGGCGCCGAACACTACGGAAGCGATCGCGGCGATGCCGACCCGGCGTCCGCGGAACGCTCCGGTGGACGACGCCGGTCGACGGAACTGGTCGACGCTCGCGGTACGAATCGCCGCGAGGTGACGACACGAATCGGCGACACACGCCTCAACTCGTGTGGACCGGCGCCGATAGGCCCCGTGTGAGGACTCGACGACGCAGACGACCGGCCCACATGCGGCCCCGCGCCGTGCCGATCCGCGCGTATGTCGGCTCGGTCATCGCCGGGTTGTTCGCCGCCGCGGCGGTCGGATCGATCGTCGTCGGCGCCGGGGTGAGCTCACCCCGCGATGGCATCGGCGGGCCGATCGGCGGCGAGCCGGCGGACCGATTCGAGATCGCGTTCGACCCCGCGGCGCTCACCGGCGATACCAACGCCGCCGACTCGACCGCGCTGGTGGCGGGCGTCTCCGTGACCGCCCCCGCATCGACCGCCCTCGGCGCGCCGACAGCCGACCCCACGACGGCGCCGCCGACGGTTGAGACCAGCGCAGCAGTACCGCCGAGCGTGGAGTCGACGACCACCCTCGCCGCTATCGGATCGCCCACCACGACACCGGCGCCGGGCGTTGCCCCGACGATCGAGGAAGTCGCGGCCGTGCCCGCCATCATCCCGGTCGGCGCCTGCACCCCGACGCGGGCGATGCTCATCGTGCGGGCATCGAACGTCACGACGGCGACGGCCGCTTGGAGCACAGCCACCGCCAGCGGAACGCTGTCGCTGGTCGGTGAACCCGGGTCGTGGGCCGCCTCCATCGACGCACGATCGCTGGCCGGCATCGGTGCCACGTCGGACACGCTGACCGTAACCGTGCAGGTCTGGGGCCCGGCCGGTTCGGCCACCAAGACGACCGCTGCGGCGCAACTCACGCCCTGCTGACACCGCCGACCGGCCGCTGCGGGTCGGCCCACGGCGACCGTGAGCGCGTATACCACCGTCGTCACTGAGTCAGCAACTAGGCTCGCTGCGTGGCGCTCCTGACCACCCTCGTCGCACTCGGAATCGGTGCCGGGCTCGGCCTACGCACCGATGGTTCCGTCGCGGCGATGCTTCGGTGGAGGCCGGCCCTCGCCATCGTCGCTCCGGTGGCGCTGGCGGTGCAGTTCGCGTTGTCGCTCGGCCCGGCCGGTGACCACTGGTGGGCAACGATCCTCGACCTCGGCTCGATGCTCGCTCTCATGGCCTTCTGTTTCGCCAACCTGCGCGTCGGCGGGATGGTCGTGTTACTGCTCGGGCTCGCGCTCAACACGCTGCCGATTCTCGTCAACGGCGAGACCCCGACGAGCCGCAGCGCGCTCGTCAACGCCGGACTGGTCACGGCGACAGCGCAGCCGCTCGAGCTCGACGGGCCGCGATCGGTGGCGACCTCGGAAACCTCGCTTCGGTGGCTCGGCGAGATCCTCCCGATCTCGGCGACCGAACAGGTGCTCTCGATCGGCGATCTCCTGGTGCTCGCCGGCGCGGCGCTCGTGGTTGCGTCGCTGCTACGCGGACGAACCGTGCGGCGCGGCGGACCGATGCGTTACACGCAGGCGATCGCGCCGCTCGGCCGAGGCCCGGTGAAACGCCGGGGCCCAGGGCTGCATCCGTCTCGCATGCAGCCGCCGCGCATCTACCTGCCCGAGTGATCCGGCGGCGCAGCGACCACGGCGGCGAGCGCGGTCCACGACTGCGGCACAGCGCCGCCCGGCGCAGCGGTCTCGGGATGCCAATACTCCGCGAAACCCGAGCGGTCGGCGGCCCGGCACATGGATGACGCGATCGCCGCGGCCACGTCACCGCGGCCACGTCGCCGAGCCGCCACCCACACCAGATAGGCGAGCTGCGGCCACGTCCCGCCCCGCCAATAGCCCAGCGGTTCGTAGGCCGGGTGGTCGCGGCGAACACCGCGCGGGCCGAACGCCGCGCCGTATGCCGCAGGGTCGCACAGGTCGACGAACGCGACCTCGCAGGCGGTCTCGGACGTCGAGACCAGCAACGGGAGCAGCGCCTCCAGCGTCGGCGCCGCGCCCGAACCTGTCGCGGTCGGGCCGTCGTCGACCCATGTGCGGCGCCGATCGTCCCACCGGGCATCGAGCGCAGCCGTCAGCTCCACCGCCTGGCGAGCCAGCGCTGCGTCGCCCGTAACCGAGGCGAGCTCCGCCGCGTTGAACGCCACCAACGCAGTGAACGACGCTGCTCCCACCGGGGTGGCCGGATTCCCGAGCGGCGCGCCGGATGGTGACCGCTCGATCGAGGTCACGAATGCCCCCTTGGCCGCCCGCCACGCATCGGGCGACCACGTGCCCGGCACCAGGTCATCCCAACGCAGGCTGTCATCGGCCCCGCTCTCCCACGGGTGCGCCAGCTCGATCAGCCCCCCGGCGCTGCGCCGACGATGGTCGAGCAGGAAGGCCAGGCCGGAACGAGCCGCGGCGACGAGCGACGCCGGCACCTCGACGCCATCGCGAACCAGCTCGGCCACGGCGTGCCCGTACATCGGCGGTTGGGTGATCGAGCTCGCACCGCGTCGACCCCAGAACTCGACCGACGCCTCGGGGTCGCCGAAATACCCCATGTGCGGGACGAAGCCCGTCTCCGGATCCTGTAGCGACAACACCGTGGCGAGCTCGGCGAGGGCGCGATCGGTTCGACCGAGTGCCTGCCACACCAGCACGTGGAAACATGAATCCCAGAGCCACGACCACGGATAGACGTTGGCGTTGGGGCACGTGAACCCCGGCGCTCGCCAGTGCGCAGCGAGCATGTCCGGAGCGGCGCGGCGCACGCGCCCTGCGGACGCTTCGAACTCAGGGTCGCCGGTACCGGGCATCGGTGGGCTCCTCGTCGTTGGCGGACCTCGATCGGGCGATGCGAGGCTGGGTCACTATGGCCGACCAGCCTCGCGACGGCGCGCCACTCGCCGCCTTCCTGTCGTTCCGCTTCGGCGCGACCGACGGCGTGTCGGTCGTGACACGCACCTGGATCGCCGCGTTCGAGTCGTTCGGGTTCCGCGTGGTCACCGTCGCCGGCAACGGCGATGCCGACCGGTTGGTGCCCGGGCTCGAGATCGGGGCGGGTGAGCCGCCGTCACCGGGCCTACTGGCCGAGGCGCTCGACGACGTGGACCTCTGCGTGGTCGAGAACCTGTTGACGATCCCGCTGAACCTGCCCGCCGCACGCGCCGTCGCCGGCGCCCTGGCCGGCCGACCCGCCGTGCTGCACCATCACGACCCGCCGTGGCAGCGCGACCAGTGGGCGCACGTCACCGAGCTGCCGCCCGACGATCGGTCGTGGTGCCACGTGACGATCAATCGCCAGACCGTGGGCGAGCTGGCCGAGCGGGGGATCGCCGCCACGGCGATCTACAACGGGTTCGCCCCTGGCGGTCCCGTCGATCGGGACCGCCAGCGCGCCGACCTCGACGTCGCCCCCGACGAACCGCTCGTGGTCCACCCGGTGCGCGCGATCCCCCGGAAGAACATCGGCGCGGCCATCGCGCTCACCGAGCACGTGGGCGGCACCTACTGGCTGCTCGGACCGGCCGAGGATGGGTACGCGCCGGAACTCGACCGGTTGATCCGCTCGGCACGATGCCGGGTCATCCACCTCGGCGCGAACTCGATCGACGATGCGTACGCGGCCGCCGACCTCGTGGCGTATCCCTCCACCTGGGAGGGGTTCGGCATGCCGCCGATCGAGGCATCGCTGCGCCGCCGCCCGGTCGTCGTGGGCCGATATCCCATGGCCGACGAGCTCCGCAGAATCGGATTTCGTTTCATCGACCAGGACGACTCGGCGGGAGCGCTCGACGCGATCGCCGGTCGCGGCGCGGGCGCACCCCAGGTGATTGCGCACAACGAGCGGCTCGCCGCCGAGCACTTCTCGATCGACCGCCTCCGTCACGACCTCCGCTCGCTGCTCGATCGGCAAGGATGGTTGCCATGAGTGGAACCCCCGATGACCCGGTGGTGGCACGGCGAGCACAGGTCGCCCGCTGGAGCGGACTCGCCAAGCGCGCCGGCTACGGAGCGATTCTGCTGGCATTCGTGGCGTTCGCGATCGGCCTCGCCACCTCGTTCAGTGGCGTCGTGACCGGCGTGATCACCGTGTCGCTCGCCGCCTCGGCGGCACTGCTGATCCCCGCGGTCATCTTCGGCTACGGCGTGAAGGCGGCCGAGCAGGAGGAGCGCGGCGAACCGTTCCGCTACTGATCGTCGATCGGAGGCGGCCGGTTACTGGCTGGTAACTTCGATCGAGCTATGAGATTGCCGGCCGCCGAACGTCGTGAGCAGTTGCTGCGAACCGCCATCGAGGTGTTCGGCGAACGCGGCTACCACAACGCCTCGATGAACGACGTGGCCGAGGCCGCCGGCGTCACCAAGCCGGTGCTGTACCACCACTTCGCCTCCAAGCGAGACATGTACAAGGGCCTGTTGGTCGACATCGGCACCGAGTTGGAAGACCTGATCTCCAAGGCGGCGGCGCAGGCGTCCGGACCCCGCGAGCAGATCATCTTCGGCTTCCGCGCCTATTTCAGCTTCGTCGAGCAGAACCCCAGCGCCTTCCGAGTGCTCTTCGGCGCAGGTACCCGTCGCGACGAGGAGTTCGCCGCCGTGGCCCGGCGCGTCGAGGCCTCGATCGCCGAGGTCGTCGCGTCGCTCATCGAGGTGGAGGGACTGTCGCCGGAGCGCCGCAAGCTGCTGGGTAACGGCATCGTGGCGCTGGCGGAGGGTTCGTGTCGGTACTGGCTCGAGCATTCGGTTGCCGTTGACGCGGCCACGTTGGCCGACGACGTGTCGCGCCTCGCCTGGGCCGGCCTGCGCGGCATTCGCTGACCCCCGCGGACCCGCGGACCCGCGGACCCGCGGACCCGCGGACCCGCCGACCCGCCGACCCACGACGAACTGGGCCGAATCACCGACGCACCCGGGCAGTAGATCGGCCCAGTTCGGTAGACGGGTGCGAACTGGGCCCAATCACCGACGCACCGGGGCAGTAGATCGGCCCAGTTCGGGGCGGGCGGCGGGTGCGGGGTGGCGGCGCGTGGATGCGGCGCAGGGGCGGGCGGAGGAGATGTGGTCAGTCGTCCTTCAACGCCACGGCGTTGGGGGTCACATTCATCTTGGGCACGTAGGCCTCGGCCACGATGTCGTCGCGGGCCCCGCCGGCGTACTGCGCCCGCAGCGCATCCCGGCACGACGTGCAGGGGCCGTAGTAGCCCTCGTCCACCGAAGTGCCGCAGCGCGGGCAGTCGAAGCTGATCGTCTCGGTCACCCGCACAGGATCGCGCACCCGAGCCCGACGCCGCGACGACCTGCAACGATGTCGAGCCATGACGCCGGCACCCGATCCCGACCGATCCCACGCTGACCATCGACGACGCGTCGACGCCATCGCGGCATCGGTGCGAGCCATGCACGACGCGAGCGGCCCCGCGCACATCGCCAAGGGCGGCGTGCACCACGTGGTTCCCCTGCCCGGCGACGCCCGATTCGCGTCGCGCCCCATCGACACGTCACAGCTCACGCACATCATCGAGATCGACCCCGTCGAGCAGCGCTGCGTGGCCGAGCCGGGCGTGACCTTCGAGGAGCTCGTGCGCGCCACCCTTCCGCTGGGCCTCGCGCCGGCCGTCGTGCCCGAGCTGCGAGGGATCACCCTCGGCGGGGCCGTCGCGGGCTGCTCGATCGAGTCGACGTCGTGGTTCGTCGGCGGCTTCCACGACACGGCCGAGTCGTACGAAGTCGTGGGCGGCGACGGCACCGTGCACGAGGTATCCCGCGACGACGGGACCGAGCTGTTCGAGGCCATGCACGGCAGCTACGGCACGCTCGGGGTGCTCACCCGGATTGCGTTTCGCCTCGTTCCTGCCGGGCGCTACGTCGAGATGACCTACCGCCACTTCACCGACGTCAACGAGTTCGAGGCGGCACTCGTCGCGGCATGCGAGGTGGGAGCCGACGGTGCCCCGATCGGGGCGCACCCGCTGGTCGACGGCATCGTGCATGCGCCGAATCGACTCACGCTGTGCCTCGGTCGATTCGTCGAGCACAGCGACGTCGCGCCGTCGGACTACACCCGCGAGCACATCTATTACCGCTCGACCGCTCGACTCGACGCCGACGTCATGACCGCGGAGCAGTACTTCTTCCGCTACGACACCGAGTGCCACTGGCTCACCGCAACGGTGCCGCCACTGGAGTGGCGTTGGGTCCGGCGACTTGTCGGGCCGAAGGTACTGGGATCGACGAATCTGATCTCGCTGAGCAACCGGTTGGCACCGCTGATCGGGCGCGCCAAACGCCGGCCCGACGTGGTGTGCGACGTGTCCATTCCGCACCGGCGCTTCTCCGAGTTCTGGCGCTGGTACTGCGCCGACTTCGACTTCTGGCCGCTGTGGGTGATCCCCTATCGCATGCCGACGGTGTACCCGTGGCTCGGCCCGCACGTCGCGCCCGGCATCGCGGCCGGCGACCTGCTCATCGACTTCGCCGTGTACGGCGCACCCAACCGATCGCGCGCCCGAGATCTCTCATGCGAACTCGAAGACGAGGTGTTCCGCCTCGGTGGGACCAAGACGCTGATCGGGCGGAATCACTACGACCGCGAACGGTTCTGGCAGGTCTACAACCGGCCCACCTACGAGGCGGCGAAGGCCGTGCTCGACCCGACCGGCCGGTTTCCGGACCTGTACGACAAGCTCGGCCGCGTCGACTGACCTGCCGGTAGTCTCCGGCCATGCGGATCGGACTGTTCGAATCGTCGGCTACGACCGGCGGCACCATCGATGATCACATCGCCGCGGCGGCGACGGCCCACGAGCAGGGCTTCGCGTCGTGGTGGATGCCGCAGATCTTCGGCTTCGAGTCGCTGTCGGTGCTGGCCATCGTCGGCCGCGACGTGCCCGGCATCGAGCTCGGCACCGCCGTCGTGCCGACCTATCCCCGCCACCCGGTGACCATGGCGCAGCTAGCGCTGACGGCGCAGGCGGCGTCGGGCGGGCGGCTCACGCTCGGCATCGGACTGAGCCACCAGATCGTCATCGAGAACATGTTCGGGTTGAGCTACGCCCACCCTGCACGCCACCTCGCGGGCTACCTCGACGCGTTGTTGCCGCTGTTGCGCGGCGAGGCGGCCTCGACGACCGGCGATGCGTACGCGGTGCAGGCGTCGCTCAGCCTGCCCCCCGGCATCGCCGCACCGCCGGTGCTGGTGGCGGCGCTCGGGCCGCGGCTGCTCGAACTCGCCGGACGTCTGACCGCGGGCACCGTCACGTGGATGACGGGCCCGACCACGCTGGCGGACCACATCGTGCCCTCGATCACCGCCGCCGCCGAGGCCGCGGGCCGACCGGCCCCGCGAGTGGTCGCGGCGCTGCCGGTGTGCGTGACCGCCGACGAAGGCGCCGCGCGGGCGCGTTGCGCCAAGGTGTTCGAGATGTACGGCTTCCTGCCGTCCTATCGCGCGATGCTCGACCGCGAGGGTGCCGCCGGACCTGCGGATGTGGCCATCGTCGGGTCGGCCGCAACCGTTCGCGAGCGGATCGCGGCGTTGGCCGAGGTGGGCGTGACCGACTTCGTCGGCGTCGAGTACGCCGCCGACCCGACCGAGATCGCCGACACGAGAGCCGTGCTCCGCTCGTTGCTGTAAGCGCCGAGCGCCGAGCCGTGGCTCGGGTCGGGCCGATCGGCGCCTACCGCCCAGCCGGCCGTCGGTAGGGCTGCAAGGCACCCGGAGGGACGACCCCGAGCCTGCCGGCGTCGAAGTCCTCGAACGCAGTGATGAGCTGGTCGCGGGTGTTCATGACGAACGGCCCGTGCGCCGCAACGGGCTCCCGAATCGGCTGCCCCCCGAGCACCAACGCCTCGAGTGGCTCGACGCCCGCTGGGGGGCCGGCGAGACGGATGTGTTCGCCGGCACCGAGCACCGCGAGCTGCGCTTCCGACACGTCGGTGGCGTCGGGCCCGGTCGAACCGGAGCCGCTCAGCACGTAGACGAGACCGTTGAAGTCGGGCCGCCACGGAAGGTCGACCTGGGCGCCGGGCGCGACCGTCACGTGCAGGAAAGCGATGGGCGTGTGCGTCGAGCCCGGGCCGCCGTGTCCGCCGATGTCGCCGGCCACGATCCGCACGAGCGCGCCACCGTCGGGCGACGCGACCAGCGTCACCTCATCCGGTTCGAGGCTCTGGTACGCCGGCGCGATCATCTTGTCGCGGCCCGGGAGGTTGACCCACAGCTGGATGCCGTGGAACCTGCCGCCGCTGATGACCAGCGCCTCGGGCGGCGTCTCGATGTGGAGAATCCCGGCACCGGCGGTCATCCACTGCGTCGCCCCGTCGGAGATCAACCCGCCACCGCCGTGCGAGTCCTGGTGCTGCATCGCCCCGTCGATCATGTAGGTGACGGTCTCGAACCCGCGATGCGGGTGCCACGGCGTGCCCTTCGGTTCGTAGGGCGGATAGTCGATCGGCCCCATCTGGTCCATATGGATGAACGGGTCGAGCGCGGCGAACGTGGCGCCGGCAAACGCGCGACGGACGGGGAAACCCTCGCCCTCGAACCCCTGCGGCGCTGTCGTTAGCGACTGGACGGCGCGAATCGGCGCGTCGGCGGGGGCGGCGTGCAGCCGGGGAAGCGTGATCGGATCAGCGGTGACAGCAGGCATGGCCCGGTCCTTTCATTCAGATTTGAACGACCATACAGGACAACCTGCGCCCGCTCCTCGTTGTTCCGGGACCGTGGAACCGTGGGATCGCCATACCGCGGGGACCACCTCCGGCGACCGGGCCGGTCACTCGGTCACTCGGTCACGACACAGAACTCGTGGCCCTCCGGGTCGGCGAGCACGACGAAACTGCCCGCTGCATCGGTCACGGGGTCGCCGAGGCGACCGGCCCCGAGCGAAACGGCGCGCCGCACTGCGCCCTCAAGGTCGTCGGTGCCGAGATCGAGATGCAGCCGCACCTTGCCCACCTTCGGCTCCGGCACGCGCTGGAAGGCGATCCGCGGACCACCCGCGTCGGCTACTCCCCCGCCGCGCGAGGCCGGCTCGATCCAGTACCACTCGTCGTCGAAGCGATGCGGCTCGCAGCCACACAACCCCGCGTAGAAGGCCGCGAGCACCGCCGGCTCGGCGCAGTCGACCACCACCTCCCACAGATGCAGCCGCGGCCCGGTCGTCATCCGCAGATGTCCTGGGGTCGCACCGGCGTACGGTCGATCCGGCGCCCGGTCGCGTTGCGGATCGCGGCAACGATCGCCGGTGTTACAGATATGCACGGCGGCTCGCCGACTCCCTTGGCCCCGAGCGGCGCGAGCGGCTCGTACTCCTCGACTAACGACACGACGACCTCGGGCGCGTCGAGTGCGGTCGGCAGCAGGTAGTCGGTGAACGACGGGTTGCAAATGATGCCGTCGCGCACGACGATCTCCTCCATCACCGCCAGGCCCAACCCCTGCGCGATCCCGCCCTCGATCTGGCCGCGCACCGACAGCGGATTGAGCGCCACGCCGACGTCCTGGGCCGTGGCGATCTGCACCACCCGCACAAGACCGAGCTCGGGATCGACATCGACCACCGCGCGGTGGGCCACGAACGCGAACGCCACGTGGCTGTCGCCCTGGCCCTGGGCATCGGGCTCGACCGTCGGGCGATGGCGATAGTGGGCCGACTCGTCGATCACCAGACCGGCGCTCGCCTCGGTGACCGGCACGCGCAGCGATCCGTCGGCGCTCACCACGTCGGTTCCCACGATTTCGAGCGCCTCGACCTCGATCGAGTGGCGCTGGGCGACCGCATCGAGCAACCGGGAACGCACCGCCCGACAGGCGGCGTCGACCGCGCCGCCCGACATCCACGTCTGGCGCGACGCGGAGGTCGACCCCGACGAGTCGATCGAGGTGTCGATCGGTTCGAGCACCACGTCGGACACGCCGAGGCGCGTGCGGGCGATCTGCTGGGCCAATGTGACGAACCCCTGGCCGACCTCGGCGGTCGCGAACTTGAGGGTCGCGACCCCGTCGGCCAGGCGGCACCGGGCAGTCGAGTAGTCGTCGAATCCCTCGGAGTACATGAGGTTCTTGATCGACACGCCGAAGCCCACGCCGCGTCGCACGTGCGCGGCATCGGTCGTGAGGCCCACTCCCCCCGGCAAGAGCCGAGGATCGGCTGCATCGCCGCCGGGACCGTCCGGCGGCATCGGCAACGCAACGGTCTCTCGGATGCAACGCTCCACCGGAGCGACCGAGTCGACCACCTGGCCGGTGATCAGGCGGTCGCCGGTCACCATCGCGTTCCGCAGGCGAACCTCCACCGGGTCGAGACCGCACGCTTCGGCGAGGCGATCCATCTGCGACTCGTGCGCGAAGCACGCCTGCACCACACCGAAACCACGCATCGCGCCACACGGCGGGTTGTTCGTACGGACCGCCCACCCCTCGACCGTCGCGTTCAAACAGCGATACGGCCCCTGCGCGTGCGTGATCGCATTGAACAGCACCGCGTGGCTCGTGGATGCGTAGGCGCCGCCGTCGAACACCATGCGCGCCTCGACTCTGCGCAGCGTGCCGTCCCGGTCGGCGTGGTGACGCATCCAGATCGTCGCCGGATGACGATGCACGTGTCCGAAGAAGGACTCCTCGCGGGTGTACTGCATACGCACCGGACGGCGCGTGTGGAGCGCAAGCAGCGCGGTGTGCACCTGCAGGCTGAGGTCTTCGCGACCGCCGAATGCGCCGCCCACGCCCGACAGCGTGAGGCGAACCCGCTCGGGGGCCAGGCCGAGGCACGCGGAGAGTTGCTTGCGATCCTCGTGCAACCACTGGGTCGCGACGAACAGCTCCACGCCAGCGCCGTCGGGGTCGGGGATGCCGAGCGCCGCCTCGAGCCCGAGGAACGCCTGGTCCTGCATACCGATCTCGTAGGTGCCCTCGACCCGTACCTCGCCGACGAGTTCCTGATCGCCACACGCGACGTCCTGGCGACGGAACACGTTGCCGCGCGGGTGCAGCTCGCGAGCCGTCCCTGCGATCACGTCCTCGGGGTCCGCCACAACCGGCAGCGGCTCCCACTCGACCACGATCGATCCGAGGGCACGGCGCGCCGTCTCCGGATGGTCGGCAGCGACCAGTGCGACCGGCTCGCCTTGATACCGCACCACGCCGTCGGCCAGCACGGGCTGGTCGTCGTCGATCAGACCGTACGTGAGCGTGCCCGGCACATCGCTCGCCGTGAGCACGGCGCGAACCCCGGTGATCGCCAGCGCCGGTGCGATATCGATCCTCACGATCCTTGCTGCGGCATGCGGCGAGCGGAGCGTCGCTCCGTGCAGCATGGCGTCGACTCGATCGTCGGAGCTGAACGCGAACCGCCCCTGCACCTTGAGCGCACCGTCGGGCCGAAGCGGACTGTCACCGAGCCCTCCGGTCACCGGCTCGGTTGGGGCCACCGTCGCCGCACCAACGGACGAGGTCGAGGTCGCCGTCGAGGTCGCCGTCGTTGTCGTGGTCGAGGCCGCCCGCACGTCGGCGGCCTCGGCGATCGGCTCGTCGATCGGAGCCATCAGTGCGTCTCCGCCTCGCCGCGACGCCACGCCGCTGCGGTGCGCACAGCGGCGAACACCCGCCCGTACCCCGTGCAGCGGCAGAGGTTGCCGGCCAGCGCCTCACGAATGTCGGCGTCAGCCGGGTCGGGCCGGCGATCCAGCAAGTCGTGCACGGCGGTGATGAGCCCGGGCGTGCAGAACCCGCACTGCACCGCACCCTCCTCGATGAACGCCCGCTGCACATCGCTCAGGCCGGCGGCGGGGGTGAGTCCCTCCAGCGTCACGATCTCGCGGCCCGTCGCGGACGCCGCGAGCACCAGGCACGAGCAGACCAGGGTCCCGTCGAGCAGCACCGAGCAGGATCCGCACTCGCCCTGCTCGCACGCTCCCTTCACCGCCGGAAGCCCCAGATGATCGCGGAGCACGTTCAGCAGCGACGCGCCAGCGAAGGCGTCCACCACCTCGCGGTCCGCCCCGTTGACGTGTAGACGGAAGCGTTCGCTCGGCCCGTTCACCTCGCTCACGGCATCTCCCGACTCGCCCGATCGAGGAGCCGCCGTGCGATCACGCCCACGGCATGTCGGCGGTAATCGGCGGTGCTGCGCTGATCGTCGATCGGCGACACCGCCGCGGACGCGCGCCGTTCGAACTCGACGAGCAGGTCCGCCCGAGCGGATGTCGGCTCGGCGCCGAACAGCATTCGGGCCGCGACGGACTCGGCCTCCGGGGCACGCAGGATGGTCGGACCGACCGAGCCCATCGCCAGCCGCACCGACCGGTCATGCCGATCGACCACCAGGGCCGCATTGCAGACCGCGATCACCATCGCGTTGCGAGTGCCGACCTTCGCGAATCCCTGCCAGCCGTCGATGATCGGCACGGTCACGCCGGCAACGATCTCTCCAGGCTTCAGCGCAGATCGCTTCGGGCCGACCATGAACTCCTCGACCGGCACCCGACGCCGACCGTCGCGGGACGCCAACTCGACCGTCGCGCTCAGCGCGACCAACACCGGCAGGGTGTCGCCGGCCGGCGAGCAGGTGGCGAGGTTGCCGCCGAACGTGCCGGCGTTGCGGATCTGCAGCGAGCCGACGGTGCGCGCCGCCTGGGCAAGCGCTGGTGCCTGCGATGCGGCCTCCGACGCGAGGAACTCGCTGAAGGTGACCGCTGCGCCGAGGCGGACGAACCGGGCCGATCGATCGACGTCGATCCCGCGCAGCTCCGGAATCCGCCCGACCGACACCACCGGCGCGGGCGAGCGGCGGCCGAAGTTGAGCTCGACCATCATGTCGGTGCCCCCCGCGAGCACGTGCGCCGCAGGATTGTCGGCCAGAGCCGCCAGCGCGGCGTCGAGGGAGTCGGGCGACGTGACGCTCATCGTTGCGACGATATCGCCTGCGTCCCAGCCCACGATGCCGAATCTGATTCGCCAGGTCGGGTGATGCGCGACATGATCGAACGATGTCGATCAGCGCCCCCGAGAACGCCGCCGACGTCGCCGTCGCGGCGGCTGCCGAGCGCCAACGCCGCACCGGTGTGCTCACCGGCATGGCGTCGTATGCGCTGTGGGGACTGTTCCCGCTCTACTTCCACGCGCTGTCGCCGACGACCCCCGTCGAGATCCTCGCCCACCGGGTCGTCTGGTCGTTTCTCGGGATGATGGGGCTGCTCACCCTGCGCCGAGAATGGGGCTGGATCGCCGAACTCCGCCGAGACCGCGCCCGCCTCGGGCGCATCTGGCTGGCCGGCGTGCTGCTTGCGATCAACTGGCTCGTGTACGTGTGGGCGGTCACCGCCGACCGGGTCATCGATGCGTCGCTCGGCTACTTCGTGAACCCGTTGGTGACCGTCGCCATGGGCGTGGTGTTGCTCGGCGAGCACATCCGCCGCGGCCAGGCGATCGCGCTCGGCCTGGGCGGCGTCGCCGTGGTGGTGCTCGCGGTGGGCTATGGCGAGGTGCCGTGGGTGGCCCTCGTGCTCGCGCTGAGCTTCGGCGGGTACGGGTTCTTGAAGAAGCAGGTCGCGCTCGAGCCCGTCGCATCCCTCGCCGCCGAAACCACGATCGTCTTCCCGGCCGCGCTCGTGTGGCTCGGATGGCAGATCGGTTCCGGCCACGCCACGTTCGGCCACCACGGCACGCTGCTCGACGCGAAGCTGCTCGCGCTCGGCATCGTCACCGCGGTGCCGCTCCTGCTCTTCGGTGCCGCGACCCGCCGCATCCCCCTCGTGCTCATCGGGCTCCTGCAGTACATCACGCCGTGGGAGCAGTTCCTGCTGGGCTGGCTGCATTTCGGCGAGAAGATGCCGCCGGAACGATTCGTCGGGTTCGTCCTGATCTGGGCGGCCCTCGTGGTGCTGGCCATCGACGCCTGGCGCACCGCCCGCGCCTGACTCGCGCTGTCGCGCCCTCGCGTCTTCCGAACTGGGCCGATCCACCGACCGAAAGGGTCGGTGGATCGGCCCAGTTCGTGGAGGTCGCCACTCGCGGGATGCGCGTAGAGTTCGCCGATGGCACGACCATCCGTGACTCCACGAGGACTCGCCGTCGCCCGAGGCGACGAGCCGGCCGACCTGTTGATCACCGGCGGACGGGTCTTCGTCCCGTCCGTCCGGGATTGGACCGATACCGACCTGGCCATCGCCGACGGTGCGATCGTCGGCTGGGGTCCACGCGATGCGGTCGAGGTCGTGGACGTGGGCGGCGCCGCGCTCACCCCCGGTTTCGTCGATGCCCACATGCACCTGGAGTCCACCAAGCTGTGGGTCGACGAGTTCGTCCGCGCCGTCCTGCCCCACGGCACGACGGCGGTCGCGGCCGACCCGCACGAGATCGCCAACGTGTTCGGCATCCCCGGCGTGGCAGCCCTCGTCGCCGCTGCGCGTGACCTGCCGTTCCACTTCGGGGTGTGCGCCTCGTCGTGCGTGCCGGCGTCGCCCTTCGAGTCGTCCGGGGCCGAACTCAGCCACACCGAGGTCGCCGAACTGCTCGACGGCCATGGCGCCATCGGCGTCGCCGAGGTCATGAACTATCCGGGCGTCATCGGTGGCGACCCGGAGATGCTCGCCCGCATTGCGACCGCCGGAAGCCGCCGCGTCGACGGCCACGCGCCGGGGCTACGAGGCCGACCCCTCGACGCGTACCTGGCCGCCGGGGTCGAATCGGACCACGAGTGCACCGAACTGGCCGAGGCGATCGAGAAGCGGATGAAGGGCATGTGGGTGTTCATCCGCCAGGGATCGGCGTCGCAGAACCTGCACGACCTGATCCCGATGGTGCGCAGCGGCGGCACCGACCTGATCGCGTTCTGCACCGACGACCGCGAGCCCGACACGCTGCACACGCTCGGTCACGTCAACGATTGCATTCGCCTCGCCGTCGCCGCCGGGGTCTCGGAAGCCGATGCGATCGTGATGGCGTCGACCAATCCGGCGGCCTATCACGGCTTCACGCACCTGGGTCATCTCGCGCCGGGCTACCAAGCCGACATCGTGTGCTTCGACCGGCTCGGTTCCTGGGAACCCGCGCAGGTGTGGCAGCGCGGCCGGGTCGTGGCGCGCAGCGGGCGGGTCATCGACGGCGTGGTCGAGGACCGGCCCGCGCCCGAATGGATGCACCGGTCGCTGCACCTCGACCGCGCCGCGACCGCCGACGAGCTCACCCTGACCCCGCCCGCAGGACGCGCGAAGGTGATCGGCGTCACCGCCGGTTCGTTGACCACATCGCACCTCACGCTGGACCCCGCCGACCCCGGCGCCGACATCGCCCGCATCGCCTGTGTCGAGCGCCACCGCCGGACCGGTCGCATCGGGCTCGGCTACGTCAGCGGCTTCGGCCTGCGCCGCGGCGCGATCGCCTCGACGGTCGCGCACGACGCCCACAACTGCATGGTGGTCGGCGGCATCGGGCCCGACGGCCCCGGCGACATGGCGGTCGCCGTCAACCGGCTCCGGGAGATCGGCGGCGGACAGGTGGTGGTTCTCGACGGCGAGGTACTGGCCGAGGTGCGTTTGCCGATCGGCGGGCTCATGTCGGATCGACGATCGGCCGAGGTCGCGCACGAACTCGACATCGTGGTCGAGGCCGGGCACCACCTGGGCATCACCCTGCCGGCGCCTTTCATGCAGCTCAGCTTTCTCGGCCTGTCGGTCCTGCCGGAGCTGCGCATCACCGACCGCGGTCTCGTCGACGTCGTTCGCTTCGAGCTCACCCCCGTCGCCGCCAGCGCATGAGCCGAACCCAGCGCGGGCCGAACCCACGGGATCAGCCGTTGGCGTGATCGAGGCGTCGACCAGGTCGCACCGACACCGCTGTACCTATCAGCGGGATCACTCGTGGTCGGCTGGAGTCGCGAGTGCGTCGACAAGCGCCCCGAACTCGACGCCCTCGCGCAGGACAGCTCCAAACGACACCGTATCCCCGTTGGGCTCCAGGGCGGCCAAGGTTGCCGAGTACTCCTCGTCTCGTTTCCCTTGGACAACGACCAACCATTCAGCCCCGACCGGCGCTTCCGCCACGAGGCTCGACAGATCGACCGGCCAACCGCTCGGCAGAGAGCTCCGAGTCCCTGCGGGTAAGAGCACCGAGCGCTCACCCGCACCGGTCGAGAACGTCGCGCGCAACCGCTGCTCGTCCTTCCCGGTTGGTTCACCAAATGACGCAAGCAGGTAGGGGCCAACACCGGCGTCCTCGACGCTGAGCAGGCGCCCGACGAAGACCGAATCAGGCCCGTACATCCGCAGAAGGAGCCGGATGCCCGATGGGTCCATCGGGTCTGCATCGATCATCATCCCGCGAAACGCGACCTCGTCAAGGGCAGCGAAGAACCTCGCCGACCCCGTTTCGGCGGCGTGCACCTCCGCGGCCACGGGCCGTGCGCCCTGTCCATCGCCGGTGCGCACCTCAACATCGCGGGATGCGCATCCCACCGCGGCGATCAATCCCGCCACGATAACCACCGACCTGCGAACACTCATCATCCACACCTCGCGTCCTCGTCCACTGCTCACTGAAACGTCTCGCCGGCGTTCAGATGGTGAGGCAACAACCCCCACGTACCGACGTTCCCACCACCTCGCGGTCACCCCCGCCGCCGCGGGCTCAGGGGCCAACTCGGGCTCGCGCCGTGCCGACGGGGTCAGCCGTTGGCACGATCGAGGACCTCAAGCAGCCCTCGAAAGGTCGCGCCCGGGCGCAGGGGCACTCCAAAAGTGGCCGATGACCCATCCCAATCCTGCGCGACCATCACTGCCGAGACCTCCTCGCCGCCCCGGTCTCGATCCACGACCACCAGCATCTCGGCACCAATCGGCGCCTTGTCGACCAGCGGCGACAGGTCGGCCGGCCAACCGCCCGGGAGCGAGTTCCGAGTACCTGCGGGGAGCAGCACCGACCGCTCACCGGCGTCGGTGGCGAACGTCGCCCGCAACCGCTGCTCGTCCTTCCCAGTCGGTTCGAATGGACCGAGAATGTAGGGGCCAACACCGGCGTCCTCCAGCTGCACCAACCGTCCGACGAACACCGAACTCAGCTCTTTGAATCGCAAGTTCCGCTCGAACATCTCCGAATCCAGCGGCGAAACATCCAACACCATCCCGCGAAACGCGACCTCATCAAGAGCAGCAAAGAACTCCGCCACACTCTTCTCTCCCGGCGTGACCTCGGCCGAACCATCATTCGGTCCTGCCGTGCGCACTTCGACATCGCGGGATGCGCATCCCGCCGCGGCGATCAATCCCGCCACGATGACCACCGATGCCGACCTGCGAACATTCATCATCCACACCTCGCGTCCTCGTCCACTGGTCACTGAAACGTCTCGCCGGCGTTCAGATGGTCGACCTGATGCTGCATCCACGCCAAGTAGTTCAAACTGGTCGGCACCCACCCGGACACCATCGCCCCCCACGTCGAATGAGTCGTCCAATCGGACTGTCCCGTATGGTCAAAGCCGACGGTGTGACCCAACTCATGACGAATCGTCTTGTGGATATTCAAATCCACATTCGCGAGGCTCTGCCCGGGAGGCGTATCGGCGAGGATCTGGTTGACGTCGATCGTCGACCAGTGACTCTGACAGCGAGACAGTGACGGACTGACCGCCACCGGCGCCGTGCAGGCAGTGATGCCCCGCGTGAAGCCGCCTATGGGCTGCTCGATAAACACCACGTCGGTCGAGCTCGAGCACGGCTGACTCGACGTCGACATGTTGGTCCACGCATCCAAACTCGCCATCGCCTGCGAATACCGCGGCTGCTTGGAGGCAGGAACATTCGCCATGCACCAGGAATGCGCCCAATCATCCGGCCGCCACTCCCACCGCCGAGGCATCAATCCCCACGCACCAGCGCTCCCAGCCGTGGCGATGACCAGCGCCATAACCCCACTCACGACAACTACGGCCCGACCGCAAATCGACGACACGCGCATGCCAAGAGCGTCACACACACACACACACACACACACACGCTTGAGTCAAGCACCGTCGCCCGGTTCCCACCACCTCGCGGTCACCCTGTCGCCGCGGGCTCATGGGTCAGGCACCGTCGCTCGATTCCCACCGCCTCGCGCTCACCCCCGTAGCGGCCGACCGGTAAGAGCGCAACCGGTAGGCGGGCGACGACCGGTCAGCGGTCCTCGCGCTCATACGGCAGCCCGAGTGCCGCAGGCGCTCCGAGGCGCCGCTTCGCCCAACCGCCCGACACCACGACCAGCACGAGGATCGTCACCACGTACGGCATCGACTCGAGGATCGACGGCGAGATCTCGACCTTGCGAGCCTGCAGGGTCAGGCTGAGACTCGAGAAGGCCCCGAACAAGTAGGCGCCCACCAGCGTCAGGTCGGGTCGCCAGAACCCGAAGATCACGAGGGCGATCGCGATCCAGCCGCGCCCGGCCGTCATCCCGTCCTGCCATGTCGGCACGATCGAGAGCGAGAAGCACGCTCCGCCGACGCCGGCGAGCGCACCGCCCGCGAGCGTATGGACATACCGGGTGCGCACCACGTTGATGCCGACGGCATCGGCCGTCTGTGGGGACTCGCCGACGGCACGAAGATGCAACCCGGCCCGAGTACGGAACAGGTACCAACTCGACGCGACCACAAGCACCCACGAGAGGTACGTCAGCAGCGTCTGGTTGAACAGGACCGGCCCGAGCACTGGAAGGTCGGCGAGGCCGAACACGTCGAGCTTCGTGAACTGGTGTGGCACCGGATCGCGCAGCTCCCACAGGTTGGCCAGGTACGACGAGAGCCCGGCACCGCCCGCGAGGATCGTGAGGGCGAGGCCCGACACCGTCTGGTTCACCCGCAACGTGATCACGGCGAACGCGTGCACGGCCGCTCCGCATGCCGCAGCGAACATCGCTGCGAGCAGCGCAAGGATCAAGACGAGCCAGGCGGGGCCCGGCGCTCGCGCTGAGGTGACCGACGCCGCGACCGCTCCGAGCAGCATCATGCCCTCGACCCCGAGGTTGAGCACGCCGGACCGCTCCGTGAGCACCTCGCCGAGGCCGGCGAAGAACAGCGGCGTGCCGTAGTAGATGGCCGACGCAGCGACGACCACCAGGAGATTGTTGTTGAGTTCGGACGCCACCATGATCGCCGTCACGACGCCACCACCGCCTTGGCCACTCGACGAACCCGGTAGCGGGCGAGTATCTCGCCGCCGAGCGCACAAAACAGGATGAGGCCCTGCAGCGTGCCCACCAGTCCGGCGGGAAAGTCACGCCCCTGCAAGGCCCGCCCGGCGTTGTTGAGCCCGCCCATGAGCAGCGCGACCGGGACGACCGCCACGGGGTTCAGCCGCGCCAGCGCTGCCACGACGATGCCCGTGTAGCCGTAGCCCGATTGCCGCAAACCCTTCGGATCGAACACGTGCCGCGTGTCGCCGATGTCGCTCGCTCCGCCGATGCCGGCGAGCGCCCCCGACAGCGCCATGACCGACACGATCGTGCGCCGGGCACGCATGCCGGCATAGGTCGCCGCGGAGGGTGAATCGGCGATCACCTTCACCTCGAACCCGAACCGGGTGCGGCGGTAGAGCACCCACACGACGATCGCGATGATCACGCCGAGCCAGAAGCCGAACGGGAAGTCGACCGGCCCGACGTGCGAGAACGGCCACTCGGCCGACGTGTCGATCGGCTTGCCCTGCGGGAACATGCGCCCCGACCCCTCCAGCAGCCGCCACGACGACTCGGAGTTGAAGATCAGGTAGTCGCCGATATTGAGGGCGATGTAGTTGAGCATCAGCGACGTGATGATCTCGTTGGTCTTGAACCAGGCCCGAAGGGCTCCGGCGATCGCCGCCCAGAGCGCTCCAGCGACCGCCGCAGCGACGATCATCAGCGGGATGACGCCGGCACCCATCGACTCACCGAACCGCAGTGCCACGCCCGACCCGGCGATCGCCCCGATGATGAACTGACCCTCGCCGCCGATGTTGAACACGCCCATGCGGAACGCGGCCGCAGCGGCGAGACCGGTGAACAGCAGCGGGGTCGCCGCGACCACCGTGCCCGATAGCGAGCCGGAGCCGAGCACGGCGCTCTCGAAGATCCGGCGGTACACGTCCAGCGGGTCGTTCCCGCTCGACACGATCAGCACCGCGCCCAGCACCATCGCGGCGAGCACCGATGCGACCGGCACCGCCCACGTCCACCATCTGGGCACGTCGACACGACGTTCGAGGCGCAACATCACAGCTCCTCCGCGGGCGGCCGTCCGCCGCCCATCAGCAGGCCGATCTCGGTCAGATCGGCGCTGGCACGATCGACCACGCCGACGATGCGTCCCTCGTAGATCACGGCGACACGATCCGCGAGCGCGAGCGCTTCGTCGAGTTCCTCGGTGATCAACAGGACCGCCGTGCCCGATCGCGACGCGTCGAGCAGCAGCCCCCGCACCGTCTCGATCGCACCCACGTCGAGGCCGCGGGTCGGCGAGGCGGCCACGAGAACCTTCGGTGCGGCGCTGAACTCGCGTGCGAGCAACACCTTCTGCACGTTGCCGCCCGACAGCAAACGGGTCGACACGGTCGGCCCGGTGGTCTTCACGCCGAAGCGCTCGATCAGCGTCTCGGCGTTGCGCCGCACGGCTCGGCGCCGCACGAACGGCCCCGCCGAGATCGGAGGGCGGCGGTACGACTTGAGGACGAGATTCTCCTCGATCGACGCCGAGGGCGACAGGCCCGTGTGCAGACGATCCTCGGGAACGTGGGAGACGCCCTTCGCAATCATCTCGCGCGGGTCTCGCCCCGACGTCGGCTGTCCGTCCACCTCGACGGTGCCGCCCGTGCGTCGGCGGGTACCGCAGATCGCCTCCGCGAGTTCACGCTGCCCGTTCCCGGACACGCCGACCACGGCGACGATCTCGCCCGCGGCGAGGTCGAGGTCGACGCCGTTGAGTGCGGGCCGCCCGCGATTGTCGGCGGCACACAGGTCGCGAACGCGCAGGACGATGCGACCGGCGTCGACCGATGCGCGTTCCTGCCCGTCATCCGCGTTGAACACCACGTCGCGCCCGACCATCAACCGAGCGAGATCGCGGGCCGAGGTCGTCGCGACCTCGACCACCCCGACGTCGGTGCCGTCGCGCAACACCGTCACACGATCGGAGACGGCCATCACCTCGTCGAGCTTGTGCGAGATGAAGATGACCGAGCGGCCGCCCGCCGCCATGCGCCGCAGCGTCACGAACAGCGCTTCGGCCTCTTGGGGGGTCAGCACAGCGGTCGGCTCGTCGAGGATGAGCACCCGCGCATCGCGTTCGAGCGCCTTCAGGATCTCGACGCGCTGTTGTTGACCGACCGAGAGCTGCCAGATCTTCGCCGACGGATCCACCGGCAGCCCGTGCGCCTCGCCGATCTCGGCGACCCGTTCCTCGGCGGCGCGCCGATTAAACCGGCCGGTGTGACCGAGCATCACATTCTCGGCCACGGTGAACGTCGGCACGAGGCGGAAATGCTGGTGGACCATCCCGATGCCGCGGGCAAGGGCCTCACGCGGCGAGCCGATCCGTACCACCTCGCCGGCGAGTCGGATCTCGCCACCATCGGGGTGGTACAGACCGGTGAGCACGTTCGACAGCGTGGACTTCCCGGCGCCGTTCTCACCCAGGAGGGCGTGCACCTCCCCGACGGCGACCTCGAAGTCGACATCGTGATTGGCGATCACGCCCGGGAATCGTTTGGTGATGCCGGACATGGCGACCGCCGGCACGGTGGCATCGGCGGTCGCCATGTCGAGCGAGGTCGTCATCAGCTCTTGGGGATGTCGCCCTCGACGCCCTTCACGAACCAGTCGATCGACATCTGGTCGCCGAAGGGCAGCGATGCTCCGGCGGCGACCTTCTCGGCTCCGGCCTGGTCGACGATCGGGCCGGCGAAGATGTCGAAGTCGCCGCTCTTGATCTCGTCCTTCTTCGCCTCGATCTTGGCCTTCGTGTCGTCGGTGACGCGCGTGCCGAACGGGGCGATGTCGGTGAAGCCGTCGGCGATGCTGCCGTAGTAGTCCTGCTTCTTCCAGTCGCCGTCGATGACCGACTGCACATGTTCGGTGTAGTACGGACCCCAGTCGTACACCGCAGCGGTCAGCCACACGTCGGGGAAGTTCGTGCTCTGGTCGGAGTCGTATCCGGTCCAGCCGACGCCGAGGGTCTTGGCGGCCTCGCCCGGGGCCGGGCTGTCACCGCCGGAGGCGATCACGTCGGCGCCCCCGGCGACCAGCGACTCTGCGGCCTGGCGCTCCTTCGGCGGATCGAACCAATTGTTGATCCACACGACGCGGACCACGGCGCTCGGGTTCACCGACTGCACGCCGAGGGCGTACGCGTTGATGTGGCGAACGACCTCGGGGATCGGGAACGGTGCGACGAACCCGATGACGCCCTTCTTGGTCTCGGCCCCGGCGGCCATGCCGCTCAGGTACAGCGACTGCTCGCCGGCGCCGAAGTAGGTCGAGAAGTTCTCGATGTCGTTCGGGATGCCCGTGGCGTGCTCGAACTTGACGTCGGGGTACTTCTTGGCGGCCGCCATCATGGCGTCACCAAAGCCGAACGACGTGGCGAAGATGATCTTGTTGCCGTCCTTGACGAGGTCTTCGATCACCTGGGCGACCTCTGGACCTTCCGGCACGTTCTCCTTGAAGGTGGTTTCGACCTTGTCGCCGAGGGCCTTCTCGACCGCCTTGCGGCCGTTGTCGTGTGCCGTGGTCCAGCCACCGTCGTTCGTGGGGCCGACGTAGATCCACGCCGCCTTCACGGCGCCGCCGTCGCTCTTGGCGTCGCTATCACCGGAGCTCGATGAACCCGACTCGGACTTGCCGCACGCGCTGAGCAACAAGGCTCCAGCGAGCAACGACGAGACGAATGCGCTTCGTTTCATGGTTCCCCTTCGATTCGCCTCTCGGCGACCAATCGCGCCAGAGGTTCGGTGGTCGGTCGGCAGTCTTGCCGTGAGGTGGACAGCCTGTAAAGCGACGATTTCGCGCGCTCCGACGGCTCAGTCGTGCAAGCGCTTCGTGCGCCTCGCGAGGTCTCGGCGGGCGCCGGCGAGATCGACCCCACGCAACGCGGCGCCCTCCACCACGGTGCGCCCGCGCACGACGAGCCGGTCGACTCGGCGGTCGGGGCCGAACACCAGCCCGACCAGCGCATCGGCGATGTCGGCCAGATCCTCGACCGGCCAGAACGCGAGGTCGGCCGCTGCACCCGGCTCAAGCCGGCCGAGATCGGCGCGGCCCAAGCAGTCGGCACCGCCCTGCGTCGCGAGCGACAACGCGTCGAGATGGTCGAAGCTCGTCGCATCGAGCGTGCGCAACCGGGCGGTGAACAGCGCCTGGCGCACCTCGGGGAACAGGGCGCCGATCTCGTTCGATGCGACCCCGTCCACCCCCAGGCCGACCGGAACCCCGGCGGCGCGCAGGTCGCTCACCCGACACATGCCTGCAGCGAGGCGGGCGTTGGACGATGGGCAGTGCGCCACGCCGGTTCCTGCCGCGCCGAGCCGCGCGATCTCGTCGTCATCGAACCAGATGCCGTGCGCCACCCACACGTCGCGCCCGCTCCATCCCCAGTCCTCGATCACTTCGAGCGGCCGCCGACCGAACCGTTCCAGGCAGTGTTCGTTCTCCTCCTGGGTCTCTGCAAGGTGGGTGTGCATCCGCAACCCGTGGCGCCGCGCCAGGTCGGCGGCGTCGCGCATCAGCCCCTCCGACACCGAGAACGGACTGCACGGCGCGACCACCACGTTGACGAGGTCTCCGTCGTGATGGCGGGCGATCACGGCCTCGGTGCTGGCGAGAATCGCGTCGCGGTCCTCCACCACGTGGTCGGGCGGCAGCCCGCCGTCCTTCTCCGATAGGTCCATCGACCCGCGGCTGAGGTACAGCCGGATGCCGACCGCACGCGCGGCCTCGACCACCGCGTCGAACACCGCGTCGTCGCCGTGCGGCACGAGGTAGTGATGGTCCGACGCCGTGGTGCAGCCGCTGAGCGCCAACTCGGACAACCCGACGAGCGCGGCGGCGTGCACGTCCTCGACGCTCAGGCGACCCCAGATCGGATACAGGGTGGTGAGCCAGGTGAACAGGTCGCAGCCGGTCGCCCACCCGCGTGTCATCCACTGGTACAGGTGATGGTGGGTGTTCACGAACCCTGCCGTGATCACCTGATCGGTGCAGTCGACGATCACATCGCCGCGCTGGGGTTCGATCGTTCCGGCGGGACCGACCGCCGCGATCGTCGACCCGTCGATCCTCACGTCGCCGGGCCAGCGGGACCCTCGGAACAGCGTTGCGGTCATGGCAGGGCAACGTAGCGGCGACCGCGCCCGGCCGTAGCCTGAAACGATGTCCGAGGCCCGATTGTCCGCCGATCGTCTCCTGCGCCGCCTCGCCGAGCTCGCCGCGGTCGGCGACACGGGCGACGGCGGCTGCTCACGTCTTGCGCTCACCGACGACGACCGTCGCGGACGCGACCTGGTCGCAGGGTGGATGCGCGACCTGGGCCTGATCGTGACGATCGACGCGATCGGCAACGTGGTGGGCACACAGCCCGGCTTCGACGACGGCGTCGCACCCGTGATGTGCGGTTCGCACATCGATACCGTCGCGACCGGTGGCCGATACGACGGCAACTACGGCGTGCTGGCCGGCCTCGAGGTGATTGAGGCCGTGCAGGCCGCCGGGGTTGCGCTCCCCCGGCCGTTGGCCGTCGCGTTCTTTACGAACGAGGAGGGGTCGAGGTTCGCCCCCGACATGCTCGGCTCGCTGGCCTTCGTCGGCGGGATCGCGGTGGAGGCCGCGCACGACATCGTCGGGATCGACGGCGCGCGAGTCCGAAACGAACTCGCGCGCATCGGATACCTCGGCGGAGCGCCGCTGCCGGCCGCCGCTCCGCACGCGTTCGTCGAGCTGCACATCGAGCAGGGTCCGATCCTCGCGGCGGAGGGCACGGCGATCGGTGCGGTCACCGGGGTGCAGGGCATCTCCTGGCGCGAGTTCACCGTGACCGGACAGTCGAACCACGCCGGCACCACGCCGATGCGCTTGCGGCGCGACCCGCTGCTGGTCGCGGCCGAGGCGGCGGTGGCCGTTCGACGCATCGTCGCCGAGATCGGCGATCCGCAGGTCGGAACCATCGGCCGAATCGACCTCGATCCGAACCTGGTGAACGTGGTCGCGCGATCGGCGACCTTCACGGTCGACCTCCGCAACACCGACGATGCGCTGCTCCGTTCCGCCGAAGCGCGCGTCGCCGCAGCGATCGAACACCTCGCCGCAGCCGAGGGCGCGACGGTCACCTCGCGTCCGCTCGCCCGCTTCGAGCCCGTCGCGTTCGACGAGACGGTCGTGTGCCTCGTGGAAACGGTCGCACGTGAACGCGGCCTCACCGTGCGGCGCATGCCGTCGGGAGCGGGCCACGACGCGCAGATGCTCGCCCGGGTGTGCCCGACCGCCATGATCTTCGTCCCATCGGTCGACGGCATCTCGCACAATCCGGCCGAGCACACCGCGCCGGCCGATCTGGCAGCGGGCGCCGAGGTGCTCGCGGAGGTGATGATCCGGCTTGCCCGGACCTGAGGCCGGTCGCGGTCGCGTGGGCCTACGCTGGCCCGCGTGACTCGACAGCTCACGATCGGAGCGGCGCAGCTCGGCCCCGTCGACCGCTCCGACGAGCGCGAGGCCGTCGTCGAACGGCTGATCGCACTCCTGCATCAGGCCGAACGCCGCGGTGTCGAACTGGTCGTGTTCCCCGAACTCGCGCTCACCACCTTCTTCCCCCGCTGGTACGTCGACGACCTGACCGAGACCGATCACTTCTACGAGACCGAGATGCCGAACGCGGCGACACAGCCGCTGTTCGACGAGGCGCGAGGCCTGGGCATCGGGTTCGCGCTCGGATTCGCCGAGCGAACGCTCGACTCCACGGGCGCCACGACGCATCGCTACAACTCGCAGATCCTGGTGGAACGCGACGGGTCGGTCGTCGCGACCTACCGCAAGATGCACATCCCGGGCCACGCCGACCACGAACCCGACCGTCCGTTCCAACACGCCGAGCGCCACTACTTCGAGCCCGGCCCCGACGGCTTCGGCGTGTGGCACGCGTTCGGCGGGCTCGTCGGCATGGCGATCTGCAACGACCGGCGCTGGCCCGAGACCTACCGGGTGATGGGGCTGCAGGGCGTCGAAGTGGTGCTCATCGGCTACACGACGCCGATCCACTACGTACCCGATCCGAGCCAGGACGCGCTCGCCGGCTTTCACAACCGGTTGGTGATGTCGTCCGGCGCCTACCAGAACGGCACGTGGGTGGTCGGCGTAGCGAAGGCCGGGCCTGAGGAAGGGGTCGAGCTGCTGGGTCAGTCGTCGATCATCGCCCCGTCGGGCGAGGTGGTCGCCCAGACGCTGACCACCGGCGACGAGCTGATCACCGCCACGTGCGACCTCGACTGGTGCGCCCGGTACAAGCAGACCCTGTTCGACTTCGACCGGTACCGCCTGCCGGAGCACTACACACGCATCACCGCTCAGCGCGGTGTGATCGAACCGCCGCGGCTCACCGAGTCGCCCAGCGACCCGAGGGGGCAGCAGTGAGCATCTCCTTCCGGCTGAACGGCACCGAGGTGTCGGTCGCCGAGAACCACCCGCACCTGCTCTCGGCGCTGCGCGAGGAACTCGACGTGTTGGCCCCCAAGAACGGATGTGCTCCGCAGGGCCAATGCGGTTGCTGCACGGTGCTTGTCGACGGCAAGGCCCAGGTGAGTTGCACGCTCGCGGTCGCGAAGGTCGAGGGTCGCGACGTCACGACGCTCGAGGGCTTCCCCGACGACGAGCGCGACCTGTGGGCCCGCGCCTTCGCCGCCAACGGCGGGCTCCAATGTGGCTACTGCATCCCCGGAATCGTCGTGCGGGCCAAGTCGCTGGTCGACCGCAAAGGCGCCGACCTCTCTCGCGACGACCTCCAGCGGCACCTCGGCGCGCACCTGTGCCGCTGCACCGGATACGTCAAGGTGCTCGACGCGGTCTGCGCCGTCGCCGCGGGCGATGTGCCGTCGTCGGCCGACCTCGGCGACGGGGTCGGGCGAGGGGGCGTCAAGTACGAGGCCGCCGAGCTCGCGTTGGGGACGCGGGGCTACATCGACGACCTGCGTGTGCCGGGCATGCTGCGCGCTGCGTTGCGCCTGACCGATCACGCCCGCGCCGACATTCGCGGCATCGACGTGCGCGCGGCGCTCGCTGCGCCGGGCGTCCACGCCGTGTTCACCGCAGCGGATATTCCGGGGGCGCGCCGCACCGGGATCATCCACCAGGACTGGCCGCCGATGATCGGTGTGGGCGACCGGACCTCGTACGCCGGCGACGTGCTCGCCGTGGTCGTTGCCGACACGAAGCGCCAGGCGAGGGCCGCGTCGCTGCTGATCGAGATCGACTACGACGGGCTCGGCCCCGTCACCGACCCGCACGCCGCCCTCGCGGACGGCGCGCCGATCGCGGTTGCCGGGACCGACTCGAACGTGTTGTCCGTGTCGACCTATGCCCGGACGACAGCAGGCGGGGCCGACGTGGACGAACAACTCGCCGCGTCGGCGCACGTCGTGCGCGAGACCTTCCGCACCCAGCGCGTCGAGCACGCCTTCCTCGAGCCCGAAGCCACCCTCGCCGTGCCCACCCTCGCCGAGGACGGCGGCGTCGCATCGCTCCATGTGTACTCGGGCGGACAGGGCGTCTGGGATGACCGCGACCAGCTCGCGGCGATCCTCGGCATCGACGCGTCGCTGGTGACCGTCGAGCTCGTCTCGAACGGCGGCGCCTTCGGCGGCAAGGAAGACATGTCGAACCAGGCGCACGCCGCGCTCGCCGCGTGGCTGCTCGGCCGTCCCGTCGCGTGCACGCTCACCCGCGAGCAGAGCTTCCTGATGCACGCGAAGCGTCACCCCATCGATATGGCCTACGAGGTCGGGTGCGACGCGGAGGGCCACCTGACCGCGCTCCGGGCACGGATGATCGGCGACTCGGGCGCGTACGCTTCTGTCGGCATGAAGGTGCTCGAGCGCGCTGCCGGGCACGCGTCGGGGCCATACCGGGTGCCGGCGATCGACGTGGAAGCGATCGCGGTGCGCACCAACAACCCGGTGTGCGGCGCCTTCCGCGGGTTCGGAGCCAACCAGGCCCAGTTCGCGATGGAAGGGGCGCTCGACCGTCTGGCCGAGGCCGTCGGCATCTCCGGGTGGGAGATCCGCAAGCGCAATGTGATCCACCCGGGCGACGTGTGGGGACCGGGGCAGCTGATGGACGACGGCTGCGCCGGGGCCGAGGCGTGCCTCGATGCCGCCCGGCCCGTGGTCGACGCGGCGCGCGCACGAGGCATGGCCGTCGGCATCGGGCTCGGCCTGAAGAACTCGGGCCTCGGCAACGGATTCCGCGAGGTGTCCGGCGCGGTCGTGCGCTTTCGCGACGACGGCCGCATCGAGGTGCGCCACGGATTCACCGAGATGGGCCAGGGCGTCCACACCGTCGCGTTGCAGGTTGCGGCGACCGAGCTCGGAGTCGACCCGACGCGCATCGACGTGATCGTCGACACCACCCGCGAGCTGGGGTTCGGCCAAACGACCGGCTCCCGCGGCACGCTCATGACCGCGGGCGCCGTACAGAAGGCGTGCGCCGCGGCGATCGCGGACGGGTGTCGCGTCGGGGTCGACCATCATGGCGAGCACATCGTCGACTGGACCCAGAAGCTCGGCGACCCCGGCGTCGAGAACCCCATCATCCATGCGGCGTTCGGGTACGCGTGCCAGGTCGTTGTGATCGAGCCCGACACCGGCCGCATCGAGCGGGTCGTCGCGATCCACGATGTGGGCAAGGCGATCAACCCGTTGCTGTGTGAGGGGCAGGTCGAGGGCGCGGTCCACATGGGCCTCGGCTACGCGATGACCGAGGAGTTCCCGAGCGACGAGCGCGGGTTCCCCACGAAGACGACACTCAAGTCGCTCGGCATCCTCCGGCCGAAAGACATCCCCCCGATCGAGGTGCACCTGGTCGAGGTGCCCCAACCACGGGCCCCCTACGGCGTGAAGGGCGTGGGCGAGATCGGGCTGGTGCCCACGTCCGGCGCGGTCGCCGCTGCATACCACCAGATCGACGGCGAGTGGCGCACCACGCTCCCCATGGGCTTGCCGCCCACCCGCACCCCAACCGCCACGCCTGCCGAACCGGTCGACGCCTGATGGGTTCGGTCACCCCCGGCCTCGTCTGCGCACACCATCACCTCTACTCGGCGCTCGCCCGCGGCATGCCCGCTCCGCCGGCCACGCCCACCACGTTTCGCGAGGTGCTCGAACTGGTGTGGTGGCGACTCGACGTGGCGCTCGACCTCGACCTGATCCGCTGGTCAGCGATGCTCGGAGCACTCGAGGCGCTCGAATGCGGCACGACGGCGATCATCGACCACCACGAGTCGCCCACCGCGATCGAAGGATCGCTCGACGTCATCGCCGCGGCGTGCGCCGAGGTCGGCGTTCGAGCGAGCTGCGCCTACGGGGTGACCGACCGCCACGGCGCCGCCGGCGCAGCGGCCGGGCTGGCCGAGAACGAGCGGTACCTTCGCTCGGGCGGTCGCGGCATGGTCGGGGTGCACGCCGCGTTCACCTGCTCGGACGCCACGTTGGAGGCTGCGGCGGGGTTGGCCGCCGACCTTGGCGTCGGCGTCCACATCCACGTCGCCGAAGGACCCGACGACGCTGAGGCCGCCGAGCGGCTGGCCGCGCTGAGCCGTGACGACTGGCTGATCGTGCACGGCGTCCACTTGAGCGACGACCACGGCCTGCACGGCACGCTCGCCCACGCGCCCCGATCGAACATGAACAACGCGGTCGGCTACGCCCGCCCCGCACGGTTCACCAACCCGGTTGCCCTGGGCAGCGACGGCATCGGCGCAGACGTGCTCGACGACTTCCGCGTCGCCTACGCCCGTCTCCGCGAATCGGACCTGCGGGCAACCCCCGACACGGCATGGCGATGGGTGGAACAGGGCTGGGCGCTCATGCCCGACGCACGCGACGACGAGGTGACCTGGAGCTACGACGCCGTCGACGATCCGTGGTCCGCCGCGTTCACGCCCGGCGTTCGGCCCACGAGAGTGGTCGTCGGCGGCGAGACCGTGTTCGATCACGGGCAGGCCACCCGCGTCGATGCCGTCGAGGTCCGCGCCCGCGCTGCCGAGGCGGCGCAGCGCCTGTTCGCCCGGCTCTGAGCACCAACCGCACACACTCGAACCGCCGCCCCGAACCACCGCCCCGAACCACAGCCCCCGAACCGCCATCCCGAGAGCCCATCCCGAGAGCCCACCCCATCCGGAGGATCCGATGACCGAGCCCCAGCCCCAACCGGTTGCCATCTACCTGCAAGACGCTCATCCGATCCGGGACGGCATGGAGTTCAGCCGGTACGCCGAGGAGAAGGGCTTCGCGGCGGTGTGGCAGGCGGAGAGCCGGCTCGTGCGGGAGTCGACGGTCCCGATGGCGGCGTTCGCGTCGGTGACCGATCGGATCAAGGTCGGCTCCGGTGTGGCCGACATCTGGAGCCGCAACCCCGCCCGCCTCGCCGCCACGTTCTCGACACTCGACGACCTGGCGCCCGGCCGGGTGATCCTGGGCCTCGGCGCGTGGTGGGATCCGCTCGCCGCCAAAGTCGGGATCGACCGGGCGCGTCCGCTCGCAGCGATGCGCGAGGTGGTCACCGCCGTGCGAGCGCTGCTGAACAACGAGACGGTCACGATGCACGGCGACCACGTGCATCTCGACGGGGTCGAGCTCGACTACGTGTACCAGGAGCGTCGCGCCAAGGACGTGCCCATCTACATCGGGGCGACGGGCATGAAGATGATGGAACTCACCGGCGAGATCGCCGACGGCGTGGTGCTGAACTACCTCGTGTCGCCCGACTACAACGCCCGAGCGATGGAACACCTGCAGATCGGCCTCGATCGGTCGGGGCGCTCGATGGACGATCTCGACCGGCCGCAGCTTGTCGTGTGCTCCGTGCACGAAGACCGGGCGACCGCCCTCGACATGGCACGGATGATGGTGACGCAGTACCTCGGCCAGCAGCCCCACATCATGAAGGCGTCCGGCGTTCCGCAGTCGCTGCTCGACGCCGTGGGCGAGGTCCTCACGTGGCCCGCGACCAACGAACAGGTCGCTGCCGCCTCGAAGCTCGTGCCCGACGAGATCGTGCAGATGCTCACCGCGTCGGGCACGCCCGCCGAGGCCCGTGCCCGCGTGGCCGACTACATCGCGGGCGGCTGCACCTGCCCGATCCTCTACCCGCTCGGCGACGTGACCGCGATGATCGACACCTTCAGCGGCTGGACCCTCTGACCAGCGGCGCCCTGACCTGCGGCGCCCTCACCCGCCGCGCGTGGCGCCGGTGAGGGTGACCACCAGCCGATCCGCCGGATCCGGCGGCACCGCCAACAACGCGGCGACGCTCGCCGTGCCCGTCGGGTCGGCATCGATGCCCGTGTGTTCGTGAACCAGGCGATGCGCCTCGATCACCTGCGCCTCGCTTGCCACCGGCGCGTCGCCCCCCGACCGACTCAGCTGCTCGGCGAGACACGCCCAGTCGTAGGTCTCGTCGTCGAGAATGCCCGTCGCCGAACTGGCCGGCTCGCCCTCCCACGGCCACATCGTCGCCGCCCGCTCCGCAACCGCTGCGGCGAGCCCAACCGAGCGCACGCGCCGCATCGCCCGCGCAAACGGCGCACACCCCTCGGCCTGCACCGCGATCAGACGCGCGCCACACCCACCCTCGCGCAGGCCCATGCCGAGCGACGCGCCGAGCGCACCACCGCCGACCTGCACCGCAACCGCATCGGCCACCACGCCCAGATCGGCGAGCTGCTCGGCTATCTCCCACCCGATCGTGCGCCCGCCGTCGATCGTGAATCCGTTGTCGGGACCCTGGCATCCGAAGGGAACCGTGCCCGCAGCGACCGCCTCGCGCACACGCAGCACGCACGGGTCACCCTGCTCGTCATCACGCCGCGCACACCGGACCACCTGGGCGCCTAACGCCTGAAGCCGACCGACAACCCCCGGATCGGCCCACGTCGGCACGAACACCTCCACGTCACGACCCGTGGCCGACGCGAGGGTCGCAGCCGCGAGCGCCGCATTGCCACAGCTGGCGATGCCGAGGCGGCTCGTCGTGTCGCCCCGCACGGCCAGCCACAACACAAGCCCGAACAGATGCCGGCCCTTGTGCGAGCCCGACACATTGCCGGTCTCATCCTTCGCCCACAGCCGACCACCGGCCGAGGCCGACAGCCCCAACGTCGCACCCAAGTCGACGGCTTCCACCAGCGGCGTCCGAACGTACCCCACCCCGGCAACCTCGCGCACTCGGGTATCGAGCGACTCGACCAACTCGCAGTACCGAGCATCGCTCCAACCCGCCGCCAATGCCGCCCGGTACACGAGCAGCCTCGACCGGTACCGCACGAATGCCAGCTCCGAACTCCGGTCGATCTCGTTCGCGCCGCCGCCGAGCTCGCTGCGGAGCGCGAGCACATGGTCGGCCCCCCGGTCGGCGGACCGGTGCGAACACACCCAGTCCGAGCCCAGCGGGTCGACCGCACGCCCACACGCGCGGCACCGCGGCCACCAATCCGCGTCACCTCCCGTGCCATCCAGAAGCGAGCTCATTCGAACGACACCCGGTGCGAACTCACCCGAACGACACACCCGTGCGGGCGTTGAACTCGCCGATCAGCTCGTCCCAGCGCGCAACGAACGGCTCGAGCCCGTCCCAGAACGACTGCGACCGCCGGGCCTCGAACGTCTCGAGGTCGACGCCCTGCTGCTCGACCCACGTGAAGTAGCCGAGGTTGAAGATGCGATTCCGACCGACCGTGCCCAACTCCTCGGTGTGCGCGACATCCACCCCATCGAGGTGCTCACCGATCGCCGCTGCCGCCTCGGAATCGCCGAAGGTGTTGCCGTAGCGGCCTTCGAGCAGGGACGCTCGCTCCGATCCGTACAGCGCGGCGCCGTCGGTGGCGACCGTGATCACCGCGTCGTCGGGCCCGAGGTCGAGCCGCTTGGCCGTCTTGATCGCCGCGACGATGTTGCAGATCGACGAGAGGCCCATGTGGTCGAGGCCGGACAACACCTCGTCGCTCACACCCCGCGCAGCGAGCCGTGCCCGTCCCTCGGGCGTCGCGAATGCCAGACCCAGCTCGTCGGTCGCCCGGTCGCTCACGCCCACCACCACATCGGTGTTGGTGACGTTGTGGATCAGCGGGATGTGCTTGTCGCCGATGCCCTGGATGTTGTGCTCGCCGAACCCGTTGTAGAGCATCGTCGGGCATTCGAGCGCCTCGACCGCCGCGATGCGCGTGCCGTAGCGACGCTTCAGGTGGTCGCCCGCGGCGATCGTGCCGGCCGACCCCGTCGCCGAAACCCACGCCGCCAGGCGCAGGTCGCGCCCGTCAGCACCCTTGGCGGCCGCGGCGACCCGTTCGAACGTGTCGGCGAGCGCCGCGCCCGTCACGGTGCGGTGCACCAGATAGTTCGCGAACTCGCAGAACTGGTTGAGCACGAAGTTGGTGGGGTCGGCCTCGAGTTCGGCGCACGCGTCGTAGATCTCCTTGACGTTCGACTCGGAGCCGGGCGTGCGAATCACGTCGGCCGGGTCGGCCACCCAGCGTTCGAGCCAGTCGAACCGCTCCTGGCTCATGTTCTCGGGCAGCACCGCCACGCCGCGCGACGCCATGATCCGGCTGATGGCGACGCCTCCGCGCGCATAGTTGCCGGTCGAAGGCCAGATCGCGCGGTGGCGGGTGGGGTCGAACTGCCCGGTCACCAGGCGCGCCACCAGACACGCATAGGCGGCCAGCACCTTGTGCGCGTCGATCATGGGGAACCGATCGCCGAACACGACGATGATCGGCGCGTCGATCCCGGTGAAGCTGCGGTCGAGCACCACGTGGTCGACCTGATCACCGAAGCCGGCCGCGCCCAGCCGGTTGTACCAGTGGACCCGGAACAGGTTGGCCGGGTTGCGGGCGCCCGGATCGACACCGCCCAGGCGCGCTGCAACCGCGGCCGGGATCGTGGAGGGGTTCGCCAGTTCGGCGAAGGTCGGCAACAGGATGCCTTCGGTGCGGAACCGGTCGATCGAGCGGGCCAGGTTGGCCTCGTCTTCGATGTCGGCGGCCAGGCCCAGCTTTGCGGCGCGCATGGTGGCGGGAAGTTCGGTCGACATGACGGCGACACTACCGACGCCGCCGACCGATCACCGGGCCGACAATCGGGCCGATCGCCCGGGCCCAACGGCGGAGCCCATCGGTAGGCTTCGGCGGATGCACGTGCTCCACAACGATGGGGTCGGCCCGGTCCCCGCTCCGGCTCCGAGCGGCGAGCCGACTGCCTTCCACCGCGGCCTTGCTGGGTACGCGCCGACGCCGCTCATCGAGGTGCCCGAACTCGCCGCAGCGACCGGGATCAGCCGAGCCTTCGTGAAGGTCGAGGAGCAGCGGTTCGGGCTCCCGGCGTTCAAGGTGCTCGGTGCGTCGTGGGCGATCGCACGCCTCGCCCCGCCCGACCCGGCGGCCGCCACCGGCACACGGCGGCTCGTGACCGCAACCGACGGGAACCACGGCCGCGCCGTCGCACGGGCCGCTGCATGGTCGGGCCTCGACGCCACGATCCTCGTGCCCGCCGGCACCTCACCGGCACGGATCGAGGCGATCCGGTCCGAAGGAGCGGTCGTCGAGGAGGTCGACGGCGACTACGACGACGCGGTCCGGGCCGCCGCCGCCATCGCCCGGGACGATCCCGACGCCGTGGTCGTGAGCGACACCTCGTGGGACGGGTACACCGCCATCCCGACCCGGATCGCCGAGGGCTACGAGACGATCTTCGTGGAGCTCGACGAGCAACTCGCCGCTCTGGGCGCCGCTCTCGGGCCGCTCGACGCTCTGGTGATTCCGATGGGTGTCGGCGCGCTGGCGATGGCCGCCGTCGCCCACTACCCCGGCGGACCCGGCCACGGACCCCGGCGCATCGCGGTCGAACCCGACGGCGCGGACTGCCTGTACCGATCGATCGCCGCCGGGCACCCAGTGACGGCTCCCGGCCCCCACCGGTCGATCATGGTCGGCATGAACTGCGGCACCGTCTCGCCGATCGCGTGGCCGGTCCTGCGGGCCGGCATCGACGACTGCGTCACGATCGAGGATCGTTGGGCCGTCGAGGCGATGCGCCTCCTGGCCCGCAGCGGGATCGCCGCTGGCGAGACGGGCGCGGCATCGACCGCAGCGCTCCTGGCGGCCGCCGCGGCGGGGGGCGTCGAGCAGCTCGGCCTCGGTCCGGCCGCGACCGCTGTGTGCCTGTGCACCGAGACCGCAACCGACCCCGCGACCTTCGTCCGCATCGTCGGCTCGACCGCCGATGAGGTCAGGGCGAGGCGACCCGCATGACCGGAACGCTGATCGTTGGCGGAACGGTCGTGGATGTCGACGGCTCGCGCGACGCCGACGTGCGCGTCGACGCGTTCGGCCGCGTCTGCGAGGTGGCAGCGAACCTCCTGCCGGCAGCGGGCGAGACGGTCGCGGACGCGACCGGTCGGCTCGTCATCCCCGGTGGCGTCGACGCACACACGCACCTGCACCTGCCGGTCGGCACGGTCCGCGTCAGCGACGATTTCGATACCGGCACCCGCGCCGCGGCCATGGGCGGCACCACCACGATCATCGACTACGTCACGGCCTATCGGGGCGAGGACCCCCTGCACGCGGCGCTGACGTGGAAGGGATGGGCCGAGCCGTCGGTGATCGACTGGGGGCTCCACATGACCTTCACGGAGCCGGTTTCCGAAGCGACGATCGCCCGGTGCATCGAGGCCGGCATGACCAGCTTCAAGCTCTACATGGCCTACCCCGACCTGTTGCAGGTCGACGATCGCACGATCGCCGAGATCATGATGGCGACCGCTCGCCACGGCGGCCTGGTCACGCTGCACTGCGAGAACGGCGGCGCGATCGAGGCGCTCCGCGCCCAGGCGCTCGCGGCCGGGCGCCGCGGCGTGCCGGAACACTCGGCCACGCGCCCCGCCGTGCTCGAGGGCGAAGCGACCCATCGGGCGACCGCGATCGCCGAATCGGTCGGCGCGGCGGTCTACATCGTCCACATGAGTTCGGCGCCGGCTCTCGCCGAGGTGCGACGGGCCCAGGAGCGCGGCGTGCGCGTCCTCGCCGAGACCTGTCCGCAGTACCTCCACCTCGACGTCTCCGCGCTCGCGCGACCCGATGGAGCGAACTTCGTGTGCACACCTCCGCTGCGCGACCCGTGGCACCGCGAGGAGCTCTGGCACGGCATGTCGCGCGGCTGGATTCATACCGTCGCGACCGACCACTGCCCATTTTGGGCGGCGGACAGGGCCGCTGGGTTCGCCGGCGACGAGGCCGCGGCGGACTTCACCGCGATCCCGGGCGGCCTCCCGGGGATCGAGACCCGGATGGGCCTCATCTGGGACGGCGTCGCAGCCGGTCGCATCACCGTGGAGGACTGGGTGCGGCTCTGCTCGGAGGCGCCGGCGCGCACGTTCGGGTTGTGGGGAACCAAGGGCGCACTCCGGCCCGGATTCGACGCCGATGTGGTGGTGTGGGACCCGCAGCGGACCCAGTCGCTCGACGCCGACGCGCTGCACATGGCCGTCGACCACTCGCCGTACGCCGGGCGAACGTGCACCGGCTGGGCCGAACGAGTCTGGTCGCGCGGGCGCCTCGTGGCCGACCGGGGGCGGTTCGTCGGTGAGCCAGGATGGGGCCGCTATCTCGAGCGCGGTCCAGCGCTGCTCGAACCGGTCGGCTGACCCGACCGCCCCCGACCGCCCCTGACCGCGGCCCACCGCAACCGACGCCGACCGCCGACCCTCAAGGCCACCCCGCCGCAACCCGACCTCGCACGCCATGACTCCACCGCCCAGCCCTCCCACCGGCCCTCCTCCCAGCCCCCCTCGCGCGCTCACGATCGGCGACCTTGCCGTCTCGCCCCCGGTGGTGCTCGCACCCATGGCCGGCGTGACCAACGCGCCGTTTCGGCGACTGTGCCGCCGCCATGGCGCCGGGCTCTACGTCGCCGAGATGATCACGGCGCGGGCGTACGTCGAGGGCAACCGCAAGACCATGCGCCTCGCCGGTTTCGACGCCGACGAATCCCCCCGATCGATCCAGCTCTACGGCATCGACGCGCACCACGTCGGGCTCGCGGTGGCCCGGCTGGTCGCCGAGGCGGGAGTCGATCACATCGACCTCAACTTCGGCTGTCCCGCGCCGAAGGTCACGCGCAACGGTGGCGGAGCGGCGCTTCCGGTGCGCCGCCGCCTGCTCGCCTCGATCATCCGGGCCGCGGTGCACCACGCGGGCGACGTGCCGGTGACGGCGAAGTTCCGTTTGGGCGTCGACGATGACCACCTCACCTTCCTCGAGACCGGGCGGATTGCGGCCGACTTGGGCTGCGCCGCCATCGCGCTGCACGCCCGAACCGCCGAGCAGCTCTACTCGGGCACGGCGCGCTGGGCGGCGATCGGCGAGCTCAAGGCCGCCGTCCCCACCATCCCGGTGCTCGGCAACGGCGACATCTGGGACGCCGACGACGCGCTCGCCATGGCCGCCGCGACGGGCTGCGACGGGGTCGTCGTCGGCCGAGGGTGTCTCGGCCGGCCCTGGCTGTTCGGCGACCTGGCCAACGCATTCGCCGGCCGCACCGTGGCCGAACCCCCGACGCTCGGAGCGGTGTGCGACACGATGATCGAGCACCTCGACCTGCTGTGCGCGTGGGCCGGCGAGCACCTCGGCGTGCGCGAGTTCCGCAAGCATGCCGGCTGGTACCTGAAGGGGTATCCGGTCGGCGGCGAGATTCGCCGGGAACTCAACCAGCTCACGTCGCGCGAGGCGCTCGCGGAACGGCTCGCGCAGTTCGATCGGGCCGCGGTGATGCTGCCCAACGGTCGGCGCGCCAAACGAGGGCACCAGAACGGGCCGCGCAAGGTCGCGCTCCCCGAGCACTGGTTCGAGCGGGTCGATGACGACACGGCGCTCGACGCCGCAGCGGAATCGGCGACGAGCGGCGGATGAGACATCTCGTGCTCGCCTCGGCATCGCCTCGCCGCCGCGAGCTGATCGCCGCGCATGCCGCCCGCTGGGAAATCGACCGCCTCGATCTCGTCCCGGCCGACCTCGACGAAACCCCGCTGCCCGACGAGACGCCCGTCGACCACGTTCACCGACTGGCGATCTCGAAGGCCACGACCGTCGCCGAGGCCCACCCCGGCGTCGTGGTGCTCGGCGGCGACACCACGGTCGACCTCGGCGGGCGGATCCTCGGCAAGCCGATCGACGACCACGATGCGGTTCGCATGCTGAGCGACTTGTCCGGGCGGACCCACCACGTGCACTCCGCCGTTGCCGTGATTCGACCCGACGCACCCGACACACCCGACCGGCCTCGCGTTCGCGCCGCCGTCGCCACCGCGGCGGTCACGTTCCGACACCTCGGAGCGAGCGAGATCGCCGGCTACGTCGCGACGGGCGAGCCACGCGACAAGGCCGGGGCCTACGCGATCCAGCTCGGCGGCGGTGCGTTCGTCGCCTCGGTGGAGGGGGAACGCTCGGCGATCATCGGCCTCCCCGAGGGGCTCACCGACGAGCTGTTGGGGTGGGCGTTCAGCGGCCGGTGATCACAATGCGCGTGCTGAGCAGGTCGCGCGACGTGGGCACCGCGGCGTTGATCGCCGAGCGGAACTGGTTGCCGGTCATCGACACTCGACCGGCCGAGCCCGTCACGGTGACGGTGGCCTTGTCGACCCGGCCCGACGCGCCGATGTTGCCGCTGAAGACGACCTGGGTGACCGACCCGACCGACCCGCGGCCCGCAGCCTTGAGGTACGACCCGAGCTCGGCGCCGGTGAAGGTGCGGCTCCAGTTCGCCGCCGTGTTGCCGGTGGCCGAGTCGAAGGGATCGGCGGCGGCGACGAGATAGGGCAGCGCCGAGGACCAGACGTACTCGCTCCGTTCGGAGAACCCGCCGTTCGACGACGAGTAGGTCGCCAGGATCGGCTTGCCGCCCGAGGTGAGGATGCTGCCCGACGTCGCCGACACGGCGTCGCGCCATCGCTGGCCTGTGGAACCGACCGTCTGGGACGTGCCGATGAACGACTGATCGACGATCCCGGAGTCGAGATCGTAGGTGGTCGACCGCGGTGCCGCGATCTTGGTGGCGGCGAAGGTTCGGCCTGCGATCGCCTGCGCCTTGAGCGCCTCCACCGGCCACGAGGAGGGCACCTCGCCGAGCCCGTTCAGATAGTCATCCATGGTCATCGTGTCGAGAACGAACTCGATCGACGATCCCGATGGCCGGGCGACGAGGCGACCGCGGTCGTAGCTGCGGCCAGCCGCCGACACGCCGAGCAGACCGCCCACGGCCCATCCCACGTAGACGGGCTTCCCCGACGCTCCCACGATCTTCGCTCCGGTCGCTGCCGTGACCACGATCGACGATCCCGACCGGGCGATCGTGACGCCCTGGCCGGCACCGCCCACGGTCCGGTAGCCCGCCCCGTCGGTCGACACGTTGAGCGGACCCGATGTCACCGTCACGGCCGACGACGATGCGGTCGCCACGCGCACCCTCGGGCCGCCGATCGGGGTGTGCGTCAGCGACGCGCCCGGGTAGTACGCGTCGAGGATCTGCTGCACCGACTGACCGGCGTCGGCCCGACCGCGGGCCCCGTACTGGCTCATGCCCACACCGTGGCCGAAACCGGCCCCGGCGATCGTGAAGGTCGTGCCGACCGCCGACCCGCCCCCGAAGCCGGCGGGCGTCGACGCGTCGCACGCGGTCGTCAGCGCGACGATCGCTGCGAGCCCACCGGCCCAGCGGCGAAGGCCGGAACGGCGCGGCATCTTGGCGAACGGAGAATCAACGGCCATGTGTGACTCATCGACCGCTGACGCCGACGCCCTGAGCAATCCCCGACGTCGGCAACTGTTCCGCCGCGACGAGCGCACCGCGGGCGAGCGCGATCACCATCTCGCTCGGAGGGATCGGCGGTCCGATCAGGTACCCCTGGATCTGGTCGACGCCGAGCGATCGAAGCACCGCCTCCTGGTGCGGGGTCTCGACGCCCTCGGCGATCACCACGCATCCCAGGAGATGTCCGGTCTCGACGATCAACTTGATGAGGGTGCGGTCGTCGAAGCGATCGATGTTCGACACGAAGCTCCGGTCGATTTTCAAGATGTCGATCGGCAGCCCACGCAGATGAGCGATGGAGGTGTACCCCGTGCCGAAGTCGTCGATCGCGACGCACACGCCCATCGCACGAAGCTGCCCGAGCGTCTCGGCCGCCGCTTCCAGGTCGTTGAGGAGCGCCGACTCGGTGACCTCGATGATGAGCCGCGACGGGTCGACGCGATGCCGAGCGAGTGCGCTGCGGATCTGCCCGACCAACGACCGAGCGAGCACGTGCCGCGACGACAGGTTGACCGCGAACGTCAGGTGGCCGAGTCGCGGCTCGTTCGCCCAGCGCGCCGCCTGAGCGACCGCCGCGTCGAGGACCCACCGATCGAGTTCGAGGATGAGTTCGCTGCGCTCCGCGATCGGAATGAAAAGGTCGGGCGGCACGAGCGTGGCCCCGTCTCGCCAACGCACGAGCGCCTCGACGCCGAGCGTCGCGCCGGTCGCGCCGTCAACCACCTGCTGGTAATGCAGCTCCAGATGGTCGTCGCGAATCGCATCGTGCAGCCGAGACTCCACGACCGTGAGCCGATTCACCTCGTCGCGCAGTTGGTCGTCGCACAGCACGACACCGAGTTCGGGGTCTTCCTTCGCCCGGTACAGCGCCAGGTCGGCGTCGCGGAGCAGGTCGTTCAGCTCGCTCGATGCGAACGACGACATATCGCCACCCGAGAGCGCCACCCCCACGGAACAGCCCGGGCGCACCTCGAAGTCGTCGATGACCACCGGCCGAGCGATCGCGGCGCGCACCCGGTCGGCGATCACGAGCGCCTCGTCGGCGTCGGCGACCGAGTTGAGCACGACCACGAATTCGTCGCCGCCGAGCCTCCCGACCCGATCACCATGGCGCACCGACGCGACCAGTCGTTCGGCCACAGCCTTCAGCAGCACGTCGCCTGCGGCGTGACCGTGCAGATCGTTGACCGCCTTGAACGAGTCGAGGTCGACCATCAGCACCGCGAGCGTGCGGTCGTGTTCGCGAACCCGCACGAGCGCGTCGTCGAGATGCGTGATGAGCGCCGCTCGGTTCGCGAGCCCGGTCAGGCTGTCGTGGGTCGCTTCGTGCGACAGGCGCCGGCGGAGCTGCTCGCGCTCGACCATCACGGCTGCCAGGCGGCTGACCGCGCCATGCAGCGAAGTCCCGAGACGTCCGGCGGCGCGTTGCACGAGGCTCTCGTCGTCGAGGCGGCCGCGTGCGAGGGCCTCCGCCTGCCGCTCCACCAGGCGGAGCTGCGCCGCCGCCTCGTTGAGCGCCCGAGCCGCGATGCGCATCTCCCGAGGCCCTCGCGCCGGGGCGGTCACGTCGAGGTCGCCGTCGCGCATCTCCGACGCCGCGGCAGCCAAGCTCCGCGACGCCGAGATCATCCAACGGCTCGCCAGCACCAACGATGAGATCGCTGCCGCGAGCATCGTGAGCGCAGCGATCACGGCGTGGCGCTGCTCGCCCGATGCCAGTCGGCCGGCGATCGTCGCGCGTGCAGCGAGCTGACCGGCCGCAGCGTCCACCACCGGCAGGGTCTCGGATGCGCCCTTCAGCGCCCGATCGAAGGCATCGGCGCTCACCTGTAGATCGCTCAGACCGGCGAGCGACACCCCGTCGCTCGGCGCGGCCGCCGCCGAGGTGGCCATCGTCGCCTCGACAAAGGCTTCGAGCCAGGCCGAGTCGTCATCGGCCCGGAACCGATCCCATGACCGATCGAACCCTCGGTCGTTGCCGACGGACCGGTCCACGATCGAAACCAGGTGCTGGTAGAGCGCGTAGGCCGAGGCGACCGACACCAGCGTCGAGTCGGTGCCGTCGATCGGCACGCGGTACGCGAAGGACACCTCGGGCAACGCGAAGGCCGCCGCGCGCAGGTCGGCCGTCGCCTTCACCAACCGGACAGAACGCGACAGCGCCGTCGGCGTGGTCGACGCTCCGGCCCACACGTCGAGGAGTTCCAGCCGGGTATCGATCTGCGAACGGACCCGGGCGGTCGCCTCCGCGTAGGCGCGCCCAACGTCGCGCGGGCCGACCATCGACGCCGTGGTGAGCCGCAACTCGTGGAGCTCGTCCGCCTCGCGCTCGTAGCCCAGTCGGCGGTACTCCCGATCGATCGATGTCATGGCGGTGCGCACCCGCAGGACCAGGTCGTCGCCGAGGAGCAAGGTCACCAGACCCTCGTCGAGGCCCGCCGCACGCACGCTCACCTGGGCGCGTGCCCAGTAGGACTCGATCGCGAGATCGCTCTCGATCGTCACCAGTGTGCGCACCTCGCGGCTGAGCCGACCGACCTCACTACTGGCCCGGAGACGGTTCGACGCGTTCACCACCGAGCCGGTTGCGAGGGCACCGATCGAGAGCACCGGCACCAGAGCCACGAGCACGAACACGGCGCGGACGCTCAACGCTCGGCGGAGTCGGCGGGCCAGGGGATGCACGCAGCTTCATCGACACATCGGCAACCGACCTGAACCGTTCAGCGACGGCCCCGCAGATGCGCGCTATACGGCCGCCGGAACCGGAGCGATCGGAGGCGCGAGCGGAGCGACCTCGCCGAGTTGATCGACGAGCGTCATGGTCTTGGCCACGACGTCGGCGGACGCTCCCCATCCGACGAACAGATCACACATCAGCAGATGCGCGAGCGCGACGCCGTCGAAGAGGTCCGCGTCGTATCGGTCGAGCCGCGACAGCACGAGCACCCCGGTCACCGACGCGGCGAAGATCACCACGCGCTTCATCGAGTCGGCATCGCTCACCGCTCCCACCGCCATCGCCGCCTCGATGCAGTCGTACGCGCGTCCCAGCAGGTGCAACGCAGAGGGCAGCACACGCATGCCTTCCTCGAGCGGGAGGAGGATGCGGTAGTCGCTGATGAGCATTTGCAGCAACTGGAACTCCTGCGGGTAGTCGACCGATGTGCGACACAGGAAGCGGCCGAAGTAGACGAGCCGCGCGACCGCGAGTTCCTCGCCGCTCAAGGCCGCGTCGGCGAAGAACCGATCGCTGCGCTCGCGTCCCAGGAGATAGCTCGATGTGAGCCGTTCGATCGCCTCCCGCTGCACCTCGGCGACGAGCGCTCCCTTCGACGGGAAGTAGCGATAGACCGCGCCGATCGCCGCGTCGAGATCAGACGCCAGGCGCGCCATGGTCAGCGCATCGAACCCCTCGTTGGTCACGATGGACATAGCGGTGTCGATGAACAGCTTCGACCGCGCCAGCCGGTTCGTCTCCCGTTTCGTGGGTGGCTTCAACACCTCGCCCATCCGATCGCTCCTTCTCCCCTCGCCGCATGCCCGGCGGCTACACCACCGCTCCACGCTTTCACACCATCGGCGGAGATGTCGGCTCAACCGACATCGGGCGGATGCCGCGGCCGGGTATCGGTGGGCTGGCAGAATGGCCAACGCATGGCGCCGTCGTCCCGAACTCCCGGAGGTGCTCGACCGCGCCGACCCGCTGGTGGTTCGGCGCCGACCCGTCGCGCGCCCTCGCGCTCCCCCTCCCGCGCGCCCTCGCGCTCCTCCTCCCGCGCGCCCTCGCGCGGTGCGTCGCGTACGCCGGCTCGGTCGCCCGGCCGATCCTCCGGAGCGCGCGGTCGACCGGCGCCTCGCCGGTCAGCGCAATGGTCGCAGCGGCGCATCATGCGGCTCGCACGCACCGTCGGCGTCGTGTTGGTGATCGTCGTGCTGTTCTGGTCGTGCTCCGGCAGCGACGAGTCCACGTCCCCGACGTCGACGACCACGACCACGGAGAAGTCAGTGTCGCCCACCACCAAGGTCGCCCAGGTCGCGCTGCCCACGACCGCCAGCTCGGCCTCGCTCAACAATGGCCTCGGCGCGGCGCGATCGCAGACCGCCGCGGCAGCGCTCGGCTCGGAGATCATCGTTCCGGGCGGGCTCGACGCCGACCTGTCGTCCACCGCGACCATCTGGTCGTTCGACCCGACGACGGGCAAATCGTCGGAGTTCGGCGAACTCCCGAACGCGGTGCACGACGCAGCCGTTGCCGCACTCGACGGCGCCGTGTTCGTCTTCGGCGGGGCGAAGGGCAACACGGTGTACGGCGAGGTGTCGAAGATCACGCCCGACGGCAAGGTCGCGACGGTTGGCCGCCTTCCCGAGCCTCGAACCGGCGCCACGGCGGTGCGCTCGTCGGACGGCACGGCGATCTACATCTTCGGCGGGTTCAGCGGAAAGGACCCGATGAACGACGTGCTCAAGACCACGGACGGGTCGAATTTCGAAACGGTCGCCGAGCTCAACGCGCCCGCGCGCAACGCGGCCGTCGCGATCGTGGGCGAGACCGCGTGGGTCGTCGGTGGCGAGTGGGAGCAGGCGCCGCTCACCGCGGTGCAGCGGGTCGAGCTGGCGACAGGAACCGTCACCGGCGTCGCCAACCTCGGCACGCCGCTCAACCGGGCCGTCGCGTTCTCGCTCGGCGGCGCGGTGTTCGTCGCCGGCGGCCGCTCTGGTGACAGCCGGACGGCCACGATCATGCGGATCAACCCGATCGACAACACGTTCACCGATGTGGGCAAGCTTCCCAAAGCGCTGTCCGACGCCGCCGTTGCGGTCATCGGCGACACGGCGTACGTAGTGGGTGGCGCGACCCCGACGGCCTCGGCCGCCGTCGTCGCCGTGACCGCCGCCTGACGAAGGGACTTGGTGAATCAGTGACCATCGAGGAACACCGGCTCAACTCGGACGGCTTCGCCGTTGCCGCCGCCCGCCTCATGGCGGGGTCGATCCGCACATCGGTCGAGACCCGCGGGACCTGCCACCTGGCGCTGTCGGGCGGGAAGACGCCCTGGCTGGTGCTTCACCAGCTGGCCGACCATCCCCTCGATTGGTCCCGGGTCCACCTGTGGCAGGTCGACGAGCGGGTCGCCCCCGATGGGCACCCCGACCGCAATGCCACCGGACTCCAGGCCTCGCTGATCGCCCACGCCCACCTTCCGTCCGATCACGTGCACCTCATGGACGTCACCTCCGATGACCTCGATGCCGCGGCCGCCCGGTACGCAGCGAGCCTGCAGGATCTCTGCGGCGGCGTACTCGACATCGTCCACCTCGGATTGGGTTCCGATGGGCACACCGCGAGCTGGCACAGCGGCGACCCGTTGATGGACGTGACCGACCGCGACGTGGCACTCAGCGAACCGTTCGACGGTCGGCGCCGCATGACCCTCACGGTGCCGTGCATCAATCGCGCGCGGCAACGCATCTTTCTGGTCACCGGAGCCGGCAAGTCCAACGCGCTCGAGGCGCTCCGCAGCCCCACCGGGACCATTCCCGCGAACCGAGTGAGCGACCGATCCACCGTGCTGATCTGGTCGAACTCTGAGTGAGAACACCCGGTGACGGGCAGAGGAGCCATCGGTACATTGGGGCGCAGTGGCACGGCTTCAGCGACTGAGCGACGAAACGGGACGCGAGATCAGCGTCGACGACGCGGTCGTCACGATCGGCCGCGCCGGCGACAACGACGTTGTGATCGACCTCACGGAGGTCAGCCGAGCGCATGCCCGGCTCGAACGAGAGGCCGGCACCTGGCGGCTGGTCGACCTCGGGTCGACCAACGGCACCGCGATCGACATCACGTCGCTCCGGCCGTGGCAGCCCCACCCGCTCGAGCACGGCTCGGTGATCGATCTGGGCGGAGCGGCGCAGTACCGGTTCCTCCTCGATCCCGAGGAGATCGAGCCGAGCGAGCCGACGGTTCGCCGCGTTGTCGAGCGCAGCGTGCGGCTCACCCCCGCCGAGACCGAGGTGCTGGAGCTGCTCTTCATGCACTACGACAGCGGACGTGCGACCCCGCGGCTCGCCACGGTGAAAGAGGTTGCGGAGGCACGGTTCACCTCGGCGGCCGCGGTCAAGATGATGCTCCAACAGCTCTACGACAAGTTCGAGTTGGTCGGTACGGCGGAGCGAAACAAAGAGACACTGGCCGTCCGCGCACAGGAGTGGCGCGTTACCCGACGCCGGGCCTGACCGAGTGCTGACCGGCGACACGCCACGCTCGACCGACGCGTCCTGGCGACAGTTCAACCGGTACTGGGTCGGTCAACTGGCCTCGTTCACGGGCGACTGGTTCTCGATCGTCGCGTTCCCCCTCGCCGCACTCGCGCTCACCGACTCCGCGTTCTACGTCGGCGTCGTCGAGTTCTCCGAGTTGGTCGCGACGATGCTGCTCGGGATCTGGCTGGGCGCACTGGCCGATCGTTGGATGCCCCGGGCGACCATGATCGCCGCCGATCTCGGCCGAGCAGCGCTGCTCACCGGCACCGCTGTCTGGTTTGTCGTCGACACCCCGCCGCTGGCGCTGCTCCCTGCCGTCGGCTTCCTCCTGGGGTGCCTCCGCAATCTCCATGACGGCGCCGAGAACGTGATGGTCGCGGCGCTGCTCCCCGAGCGCCTCCGCGTCGCCGCGAACGGCCGATTCGCCGTCTCCGACGGGATCGGGCACGTGGTCGGTTCGATCATCGCCGGCGTTGCGACCGCCGTCGGTACGGGGCTCGCGCTCGGCATCGACGCGCTCTCGTTCTCGGTCGCCGCGATCGGCACCCTTGCGATGGGTCGCTTCGTGGTGCGATCGGCCGTCATCGACCCGACGCCCGACACCGCGAGCGCGCCCGACAACGCCGTCTCGCGGGCCGGGTCGATGACCGCGTTGTTGCGAGAGATCCGTCGCGAGAACAGCTACTGGCGGATCCTCGTCGTGATGGCGATCGCGAACCTCGTAACCGTCTGTTTCGGGAGCCAGTTCGCGCCGTACGCAACCAAGGTTCTGCACCTCTCGACCGCCGAGATCGGCCTGACGTACTCGCTCATGGGCGTCGGCGGGGTGGTCGTCGGCGCACTGCTCGGACGCGTCGAGCAGGTTCGCCCGGTCGCCGTGCTCGGCGCCACCGCCGTGATCGGAGTGGGCGTTACGACCATGGGCCTCGCGCCGTCGTGGCCGGTTGCGCTGGTGGTGTTCTTCGCCGGCGGCGGAGCGCTCGCGGTCGGAGCAAGCGTCCTCGGCGCAACACGCCACCTCGCCTTCGCCGTCGATGTCCAGGGCCGACTCTCCATGCTGACGCGACTGGTGCTCTCGGCGACGGTGCTCCCGGGCACCCTGCTCGCCGGCGTGATCGCGGCGAACGCCGGGTCCACCACGCTCTACTCGGTGTTCGGGGTCGCCGCCATCGTCGCGACGCTGCTGGGCGCGGCGTTGGGCCTGCTCACCCAGCCCGCCGCCGGCGCCGACTCGCCCGCGGCCCCCTGAGTTCCTTCCTCTCGGTGAAAAAACCTGGTCCCGCTCGAACTCCTCCCGAGCGGCGCCGCAGGCCGCCGAACCGCGTCCATCCGACTCGGCTCCCGGCCGGATGTGCCGATTGGCTCCGCTGCGACCCGGACGGCATCCCCGAGTGGCGTTGCGGCACGATCGGCATGCTCTTGAGCGTGCGCTACGTGGTCTCGACCGAACGGCTGGGCTGGCCGGGCAGGGAGTCTGGGCTACTCGAACGATCCGGTCGCAGACAGCGGGGTGCGAGTCCGACCGCTGCGGCCCGGCGACCGTTAGTGGCCGCTTTGACGCGTGGAGAGAATACTCGAACATGTGTTGCACCACGAACTCACGTTCGTGTAGAGTGACGGCATGGCTGGCGGGCCCAACACCCACGACAACCGTCACGATGGCGGCGACGATCGCCGGGATGGCGGCGCTCGTCACGGCGACCCGTCCGGCGCGAGCAGCGTGGATGATGGCGCTGATGGCGTGGCCGATTCGGGGTTGGTTGATTCGGGGTGGCCGGAACGGGCGCGGTTGCGGTTGGCGCCGGTCACCGACCCGGTGCTGGTCGAACTGGTCGAATGGGAAACCGAACGCCGTCGACTCGACGCCCGGCGTGCCGAACTGTTGGTCGCGGCTGATCGTTCGAAAGTGTGTGACCTCGAACACGGTCACACCACCGCCGGATGGGTTGCGGCAACGTCGAAACTCGGGTCCGGGCCGTCGCGGATGCTCGTACGAACGTCACGCCGCCTGGTCGTCGAGTTTCCCGATCTCCACGCCGCGTTGGCTC
>OEIV010000051.1_pt1 | contig 69294 bp, 64 predicted proteins | sample 1539231 | NCBI WGS metagenome assembly OEIV01 (sample SAMN03794762, study PRJEB22550) | activated sludge metagenome | feature: wastewater treatment plant; material: activated sludge; isolation source: Wastewater treatment plant of a petroleum refinery complex | place: Argentina: Buenos Aires ...
GTATCCCAAAGGCGTCAAAATCACCGACGACCAGATGAACGCGCTACCCGTCACAGGCCACGACTGGCATCCCGACTGGAACTACACCATCACCCCAAACCCCGCGATCTAAATCGCGGCGGGCCCTAGCTGCGGATCGGAGCAAAGCGTTCCGCTCCGACTTGGCTGCGGAACTCGCCGAAGACTTTGGCTTGAAGCTTGATCATCGGACCTTGTTTGAGGGTTGTCACCGACGCTCAGTTCCAAGGGTCAGCGCGCGAGCCGGCGCCGTCGGCGGTGGTGCGTACTGCGACGACGACGTTCAACGTTGCGGGTGATCCGCGGGTGACCCGTGTCGGGGACGCGACCGTCGGGTACGGTTGCGATCGAAACGCAGACGGATTCGTTGGGTCGGCTGTTGTCGTACCGGGATGTGTGGGGCAAGGTGGCAACGTCGACGTACGATCGGTGGGGCAAGGTGTTGTCCGCGTCGAACGCGGCTGGGACGTTGACCTACGAGTACGCGTCGGATGTTCAGGTGCTGTCTGCGATCAAGTTGGGTGGGCTGAGCGTTGCGGTGCCGGTGTACAACTCGGCGGGTGACATGACGTCGGTGTCGTACCCGTCGGCGTGGAATGGAGTGAAAGAGATCGGACGCCACATTTACCGGAAGGCGAAGAAGAGGGCAGTGCAGCTCGTCCGCAAGCGGTTCCCACTTTCGGTATTCGCCTATCGGCATCTCGACGTGAGCGTGTCGGTTTGTCCTGTCTTTGGATGCGTCTCCGCGGGCTTCTACCGGGGCCAGGCTCGCGTGGCGGGGGGCGTGGGGCTAGCAGTCGCTACACCGGCGGTAGGCGTCGCGTATCGAAATTCGGCGCAACGCCGCCGCGGCGGTGACGGTGGGGTCAGCAATCTCTTCGCGTGTGCTTTGGCTTGCGCCACGCACAGCTGGAAAGGCCAGGATCTTCGTCGCGGCAGGGTAGCGCCATCCGGGACGGTCGGCGGAAGGGAGCTCAAGAACAACCTTGGGGCCGGGTACGTCCACGTGTGGACCAGGTACTTGTGATGGCGGCACCAAGCTTCACGCCAGACGGGACCCTGCCAATCTGGCTTGCCTGTGCGACGGTCGGCTTCACGCTAGTGCGAAACTGGGCTGAAATCCGAAGGCTCTGCGGCCGGGCGCGCCGCGCTTTAGGCCGTCGGCGTCTTCGTCGTCGAGGTGCTTCCACGCCGCGGGCCGAGTCGGGCGACACCTCGCCTGGCCATGAGTAGCGGTCGTTGGCGGGCGGGTTCAACTACGCGTACGAGGCTGTTGGGGTGCCGGGTAGTCCAACTGATCGTGTGGGTTCGTATCGTTTGGTGGGGGCGACGGTGTGGTCACCGTCAGGCCCCCAAACATACGGTTACTCGTTTGCGGATAAGGATGTGTCGTGTGGTTCGGGGTCGGGTGTCGCCCAGTTGGCTGGCCGGAACTCGAACCGGTCCGCGAAGACCGGCCCGTCGGGGTCGGTCACCTATTGTTACGACCAGGCTGACAGGCTGGTGTCGACGTCGGACACTGGTGTGGGGGCGGTTGGGTATGACACCCGAGGGAACATGACCACGGTTGGTGGTGAAACCCATTCCTACGATGTCGCGGACCGTCACGTGTCGACCGTGAAGGGGTCGACGACGGTGTCGTACAGCCGGGATGTGACCGACCGGATCATCCAACGTGTCGCGTCGGGTGAAACAACGGTGCGGTACAACTATTTGGGGAGCGGTGACGCCGCCGATTTCGTGACCACGACCGGTGGGGCGCTGGTGGAAGCGTCGTCCACGTTGCCGGATGGGGTGTTGTTGACGTGGCGGACCGGTAGCGGATCGGTGTGGTCGTACCCGAACATCGGAGGGACGGTCGCGGCGGTCGCGAATCAGTCTGGCGTGAAACAGGGTGGCACGTTCGGGTATGACCCGGACGGCAACACGCTCGGCACGCCGGTCGACAACGCCGCAGGCAAGTTTGATTACGGCTGGCACGGTGAAGCGCAACGCCCCGTCGAAACAGCGGCCGGTTTGTTGCCGATGATCGAGATGGGTGCCCGCCAATACCTCCCACGCCTCGGACGATTCATTGAGATCGATTCGGTCGAGGGCGGCAGCGCGAACGACTACTCGTATGTGATCGATCCGATCAACGGCAGCGATCTTGACGGGATGTGCGGTTGGACTGACCCGTGGGGCCGCGTCAAGAAGGTCGCACGAAGAGCCACGAGGATCGCGAAGAGCACCGCGAAGGCAGTTGGGCGACGGGTCCGGACCAACGGCCTTGGAAAGCACTGGCGCGGTGCGCTCCAGGTGGTGACGGTGGTTGCATCTGCGGGTTGCGTCGCGGCCACGGCGGGCACGGAGGCGGCGGCCTGTTTGTATGCGGGTGCAGCACTCGCTGCAGCAAGTACAGCTCAGTCGTATTACGACAACATCCACAAACGTAAGCGCAAGTGCTGGGCGAATTGCGCGAAGGATACGGTTCTGAACATCGCGACTGCAGCGTTGCCATTTGGTCGGGTAACCGGCAAGGCGGCCAATATCATTGGAATGACCATACTCCAGAACACCTTCAACGCTGGCGCGACGACATCAGCTGTAGGACTTGGCAAGATGAGCTATTGCAAATGACCAGCACGTATCCGTTGCCTCGCCCAGCCCTGGCCAGGGTGGGGCAATGTGGACTGCGGATGGCCTTCGCGCTCGTTGGGCCGCTCATCTACCTTGACGGGGCATCCGGGCGGCCGGCGGCGATACTGCTGAGTCTTCCTGTCGGCGCGGTGCTCTCGTTGCCGACTCTATTGGGCAAAGCCGAAATCGATGGCCGCCGGATTCGCTATCGAACAATCGTTTCGACCAAAGAGGTCACTTTGCCTTCCGGGGTTGAGATCGGACATTGGGTGTGGCCGTTCGACCGTAGTGTGGGCCTCGGCCAGGTTGGGTTTCTTGGCCGCCCAGACAGCCGGGGGTATGTGGGGCCAAGAGTTTGGTTGTCTCTTCCGGGCTCCGGCTGTATGGGCCGACGGACGCGCTCCGTTTGGGTCGCCGCGATCACGGATCAATGCGACGACGCGATCGAAGTTGTACCTGTGCCACGCTCTTTGGAGCGGCCGCGATGAGCGACGGGGTAACCAGCCAGGTGCGATGCTGGGGTTCGCTCAGTTCCATGGGTGTGCTCTGTGAGCGATCAGGGAACCCGTCATCGGGATTATCGAAAGCCGCATGGGGTCAGTGTGCTGGCCGGCGGTGGGTGAGGTTAGCGGGCGCCTCCGTCGCCGGGTTGGGTGGTCGCGATCTCGACATAGCGACCTGCCGAATGGGTGTCGTGGTTCAACGAGGGCCGGCTCCACAGCGAGCTCGGCGACCTGACTCCCGCCGAGGTCGAGACCGCCTACCTACGGTGCTCTCGGTCAGGCCCGAGCGGCCTGACGAGACCAACCCAACGAGCACACGTCAAATCCAGGCCGATTCAGTCCGTCGGGGTCGGTCACCTCTTCTTGCGACCATTCTGACAAGTTGGTGTCGACGTCGGACACTGGTGTGGGGGCGGTTGGGTATGACACCCGAGGGAACATGACCACGGTTGGTGGTGAAACCCATTCCTACGATGTCGCGGACCGTCACGTGTCGACCGTGAAGGGGTCGACGACGGTGTCGTACAGCCGGGATGTGACCGACCGGATCATCCAACGTGTCGCGTCGGGTGAAACAACGGTGCGGTACAACTATTTGGGGAGCGGTGACGCCGCCGATTTCGTGACCACGACCGGTGGGGCGCTGGTGGAAGCGTCGTCCACGTTGCCGGATGGGGTGTTGTTGACGTGGCGGACCGGTAGCGGATCGGTGTGGTCGTACCCGAACATCGGAGGGACGGTCGCGGCGGTCGCGAATCAGTCTGGCGTGAAACAGGGTGGCACGTTCGGGTATGACCCGGACGGCAACACGCTCGGCACGCCGGTCGACAACGCCGCAGGCAAGTTTGATTACGGCTGGCACGGTGAAGCGCAACGCCCCGTCGAAACAGCGGCCGGTTTGTTGCCGATGATCGAGATGGGTGCCCGCCAATATTTGCCAGACTTGGGACGGTTCATCGAGGTTGATCCGGTCGAAGGCGGTAACCCGAACGACTATTCGTATGTGATCGATCCGATTGACGGCAGCGATCTTGACGGGATGTGCGGTTGGACTGACCCGTGGGTGTGCGTCAAGAAGGTCGCGCGAAAGGCCAAGGATATCGCGAAGTCCGTCGGCCGATTCGTGAAGAAACACCGAGACACCATTGCGTTTGGCCTCGCTCTGATTCTTGCATGTGTCGGTTGCATGGCAGCTTCCGCTGGACTCAGGGTGTGGTCTACCTACGATGCCTGTAGGGCGCGGCAGAAGGTGAGCTGCGCGGTTGGAGTCGCGTCCTTGGCCACGTTTGGTGCCGCCAAACTGCGGGGTTCGGCTGGCGAAGCTCTAGGCAAAGCCGGTGCTGCCCGACTTGGGGCATCGCGCTGGCACTTGATTAGGCGGCACGTGACCGACCCGCTCTTCGCGAGCGTGGGAGGTGCCATGAAAACCGGCGGGAAGTGGCTCGGTAGAGCTAGCAACGTCGGTGGTGCGTACTCCGTGTGCAGCGGCTATGGCAGGTGCCCGGCGTGAAGGTCGAGGGAAGGCGATGTTGAAGCCGGTCATCCGCACGCGGAAGCGTGACCGATGGTTAGTGGACCTTGGCCGTGAAGGCGTACCATCGAAGATGGTGATTGTGCGTGGGTTCTGGGAACGGTTCTCCGGAAGGCTGGAGCCGCCACTTCCCTGGGACTTGGTCACGGTGCGCATGAGTGACAAGTACGCTGCCGCGTTGTACCAGGGGAGTCTGAAACGTACCCAGTGTCAGATGCGTTTGAAGGAATCGACGGCCCGGCTGGAAGTGGTTGGCTCGGACGGGTCGGTTCTCCTCCATAGATCGATCTTCGTTCCTGCTGGATACGGACTGGCCGTGGGATTTGTCCCTCCTGTTTCGGCTTGGCCGGGCATGCGGAATCCGAGGGGTGACTTCTCGGCCGGCCTCGTTCCGGTGCATGAGTGAGGTTCAGGCTACCGGTGTCGTGGATCCGTCTCGGTCATCGGTTCGGGTTGATGATCTCCACCGATGTTGATGGTGCGTCGACGGGTGGCTCAGTTCCAGGAACGGATCCGGTTCGTTCGTTACGCCCGCGACGAGACCGCGGCGGCCACCTTCGTCATGTTGGCCGAATGCTTCGAGACGATCGGCGGGGTCTCCGGCCGAGATACTCGCCGATCCGATGGGCTGCCTCAGGGCCGGAACTTGCTGCATCGCGCTGGTACTTGGTTAAGCGGCACGTCACCGGGCCGCTGCTCGTTGGCGCAGGAAGAACGCTCGGTCGCGGCGGGGAAATGCTTAATCGCGCAAGCACCGCAGGTGGCGCGTACTCAGCGTGCAGTGGGTATGGGCGGTGTCCTGCCTGATGGTCGGAGGAACGCGATGTTGAAGCCGATCACTCGCATTCGGAAGCGCGATCGGTGGATGGAGGTTCTTGGCCGGGAAGGATTGTCTTCGCGGATCGTGATTGTGCGCGGGTTCTGGGAGCGGTTCTCCGGGCGGAGCCTGGAGCGGCCAGTTCCTTGGGAGACCGTCACGGTGACTATCAACGGCAAATATGTGACTACTTTGTACCAGGGGAGCCTGGAGCGAACCCAGTGTCAGGTTCCACTGAAGGCTTCAACCGCCCGCATAGAGCTGGTTGGGTCCGACGGCACGGCCTTGTATCGAAGATCGCTGTTTGTACCCTCCGGATGTGGACTCGCGGTGGGTTTCGTCCCTCCCGTATCGGCGGTGCCAGGCATGCGAAACCCGACGGGAGACTTCGTTTCAAGGTGCTCGCTGTTTGTCGGTAGAGTGACAGGCAGGGTTTCTTTGGAGGTCTCGGGTATCTATATGGGCGATACCGGATGGCCCGATGGTGTAGTTTCAGCCCCCGTGGAACGTGTAGTGCACGATCGGGATCACGGGCTTACGGCGCCGGAGCGACAGAGATGCTGCGGGCGGGGAGGCGCGGTTGTTGGGGGTGGTAGGCCGAGAATGGCGGGGGCCCGGGTGGTGTCGCGGGCGATAACGACCGTCGGAGGCCGCGATCGGACTGTTGCCGATGATTGAGATGGGTGCCCGCCAGTATCTGCCTCGGATCGGCAGGTTCATCGAGATCGACCCGCGTGGTGTGGCAGTATTGGGGTTGCCGGTCTGAGAACTTCCAGGAGGAAGCATTATGACTGCATCAGGATCAACCCGTGTCGAGGTCCGAACCCGCCGCCGGTTCACCGTCGACGACAAACGCAGGATCGTTGCAGCGTACCGCGCTGCGACGGATTCGGCGGGACGCGGTGAGGTGTTGCGTCGTGAAGGGATCTACCAATCTCACGTGTCGAAATGGGGCCGTCAGATCGATGACGCCACGCTCGGTACGGCCCGACCGGGGCCCGCGCCGACCGGGCGTGACCAAGCCAAAGTTCGGGTACGAGAGTTGGAAGCCCAACTGAAAACGGCCCGATTGAAAATCGCGACGTTGGAAGAGCTGGTGACTGCGCAGGGAAAATGCTTGGCGCTGCACGTCGACGTGCGACTCGACGACAGCGCGACGTCCCCAACCAGGTAGCCGACGTGACCGGCGACGGAACGGTCGATGACGTGACCGGACAGGTCGAGGTGTGGACATGCCGTGTCGGGGTCACCCTCGCCTGCCAGGCGTTTGGTGTGTCACCACGGACATGGCGTCACCGTCAACAACAGAGCCGGGGTGAACTCCCCGAGCGTCGGTCACGCTCGACGGGTGCGCCCCGCCGTGCACACCCAGCACAACTCGACACCACGGAACGCGAAGCAGTGTTGAGGGTGTTGTGCGAACCGCGTTTCGTTGATGTCGGGGTCACCGAGGTGTACGCCACACTGCTCGACGAGGGCATGTACCTGTGCTCGGAAGCCACGATGCACCGGATCTTGCGGGCCCACGGCTTGAACGGGCAGCGACGCCAGACCGACCGTCGCGACACCCACCCGCGTCCCCGGGTCGTCGCGACCGCGCCGAACATGGTGTGGTGCTGGGACATCTCCCGGCTGCCGGGACCATCGAAAGGCGTCTGGCTGTACCTGTACGTCGTGTGGGACCTGTGGTCACGCAAAACGGTTGGCTGGTGTGTCCACCACAGCGAAACCGCTGAGATCGCGGAACAGTTGATCGCCGACACCGCAACCCGGGAACACATCGACCGTCACCAGTTGATCATCCATTCCGACCGGGGCGCACAGATGACATCAGGGACACTGACAGAGCTGTACGACCAGCTCGGGATCCGCCGATCACTGTCACGGCCACGCGTGTCGAACGACAACCCCCACGCTGAAGCCGGGTTCAAAACGTTGAAATACCGGCCGGACTGGCCCGGCAGGTTCCGGACTCTCGACCAGGCGATCGTGCATTGCGAAACGTTTTTCGACTGGTACAACAACGAACACCACCACACCGGTATCGGGCTACTCACACCAGCGGACCGCCACGCCGGCAACGGTCCCGCGGTTCACCGGGCACGACAAGGCGTTCTCGACCGGGCGTACCAAACCCACCCGGAACGGTTCGGGAACCGCCGGCCCACACCCCCACACCAGCCCGCCCGGGTCTGGATCAACCCGCCCACCCTCGGAACCGATCCCACCCCCAACCCGTAACCAACAAAACCGGCGAAACCCTATTGACAGGCTCCGCCGTTCGATGGCGGGTCACGAAACGACGACGGCTACGTGTGCGCCGACCCCATCAACACGACCGACCTCGACGGCGTGTGGTGCGTGTTCGGCCACAGCGAGGACGGCTCCTGCCGCGGCTCCGGCGTGGTGAAGAAGCTGGCGAATACGAAGATCGGAACGACATTGCGTGGGAAGAAGGATGGATGCAGTCTGAAGGGAGCGAAGAACTTCGTCGGCCGAAACTGGCGCACTTGGAGCTATCTGGGCATAGCAGCGGCACGTCTCGTCTCGTTCGCTGTCTGCATCGGTGCGACGTAAACGGGGGCCGCATGGTCGCTGGAGCAGCGGTCGCTCTGCCGGATGGCGGCTGTGCGTTGAATCGTCATACATACATCAAATGACGAACGGGGATCCGCTTTGACCATAAAGAACCGCTGGCACGTGATCAACGGGGTCGGGATTGTGGTCGTGTCCATAGTTTTCTCGACCTTTGTTGTCTTCTTCCAAGACTGGGGTTCGCTGATCCTGCGGTTGATGGCCGGAATGGCGTTGCTGTCATATGCTGGGTGGACGGCAAATTGGGCCTATTTCGCTCCGCGATTCGTCATTCATGGCGACCGATTGGAGATCGTTGCTGGAATGAAGTCTCAGAGTCGTGTTCTTCGTCGAGATCAGGTCGCCGGGGCCGACGGTCAAGCGGTCCTGGTGATTCACACGACTGATGGAGAGTCGATACGCGTGACGGCAGTTACGGCTCTTCTGGCTGGGCTGCTGGGCACGCGCCGATCACGCGAGACGTTCGTCGACCGGACCGCTCGGCTCGTGCGAACTTGGGTCGCGGACGGCGAAGGGGAGAACGACAACCGCGCTGATGCGGGGGCGTAGCGCTCAGCAGCAGCGAGGCGGAGCCTGTCAATAGGGTGTTGCCGGGCCTGTTGGTTACGGGTTGGGGGTGGGGCCGGTTCCGAGGGTGGGCGACGCTACAGCCAGGGTCGGGCGATTGGGAGTAGCCGTGATGAGCCACGGGCGGGCGACAGGCGAAGGTGCCCATGGAGCGCGATGGCCCTCGCCCGCACCCGGTTGGGTCAGTCGGTGTTCCACGCGAGTGTGATCGCTGGCGGTGGGCTGCGCGCTAACCGTCGGCTGCTTGGCGCACGTTGGGTTGGAGCGCTACCCTCTAGGAATGATTCCTACTCCGATACTTCGTGGGCTTCGGTTGTCCCTCGCGGGACTCGCCATCGCAGGCCTGACCACAGCGACCGGGTGCGGCGACGATGCCAACAGCGATGCCAAGGACGCGAGGTCGACCGTGGTCGTGACCACGCCGATTCTCGGCTCCCTCGTCGAGCAGCTCGTCGGCGCCGATGCCGAGGTGCAGGTGCTCATCCCGAACGGTGCCGATCCGCACGACTTCAGCCCCTCGGCCCGCGACATCGCCGCGTTGGGCAACGCGACGTTGATCGTTTCCAACGGTCTCGACCTCGAGGAGGGGATGGTCGAGGCGATCGAGAACGCGGAGGGCGACGGCGTCGCGGTGTTCCATGCCGCCGACCACGTGACGGTGCGCGAGATCGACGAGGAAGGCGGACACGACGAGCACGCGGACGAGCACGCGGACGACGGGCACGAGCACCATCACGAGGGTGGCGACCCTCACATCTGGACCGACCCGCTCACGATGCGCGAGATGGTGCCGTCGCTCACGACCGCTCTCGAGCGGGCCACCGGGGTGCAGCTCGACGCGACGTCGACGGCTCTGACCAAGGAGCTCACTGCGCTCGACGGCGAGGTGCGATCGATCCTGGCCGACCTCCCGGCGGGCGGATGCCGGCTCGTGACGGGCCACGACTCACTCGGCTACTTCGCCGAGCGGTACGGATGCGAGATCGTCGGCACCGTGATACCCGGTCTCTCCTCGACAGCCGAGGAGTCCGCGAAGGATCTGGCAAGCCTGAAGGACGCCATCGCCGAGGCGCAGGTCACCACGGTGTTCACCGAGGTCGGCACCCCGAAGAAGGTCGCCGAACAGGTCGCCACCGAGACCGGAGCGCGCCTCGTGGAGCTTCCGTCTCACGGACTGGCGACGGGCGGCGACTACCGTGCCTTCATCACCGAACTCGCCACCCGCATTCACGACGGGCTGAGCCGCTGACGCGTTCCTCATGATCGACCTGCTGATCTCGCCCTTCGCCGACAACGCCTTCATGCGTCACTCGCTCGGTGCGGGCCTGATCGTCGCGGCGATCTGTGCAGTCGTCGGAACGTTCGTCGTGCTGCGCGGGCTGTCGTTCGTCGCCGATGCGCTGGCCCACGGTGTGCTCCCGGGCATCGCGATCGCGGTGCTCGCGGGGTTGCCGGCCGTGCTCGGTGCGGCCGTCGGCGCAGCGATCATGATGGGCGGGATCGGCGCGATCACCCGACGGTCCCGCCTCTCGGGCGACACGGCGGTCGGGCTGCTCTTCGCCGGGATGCTGGCGCTCGGCGTCATGATCACCAGCCGCTCGCGCAGCTTCACCGGCGATCTCACGCGGCTGCTCTTCGGCGAACTGCTCGGGGTTCGGCCCGCCGAGGTGGCCGCGCTGGGTGCGGTCGCGTTGGCGGTCGGGCTGATCGCGTACGTCTGCCGCCGCCCATTCCTCCTGCTGAGCGTCGATCCCGATGTGGCCGCCACGTCGGGGTTCCCCGTTCGCCGCTTCGAGAACCTGCTGCTCGGACTGGTCGCGCTCGCCGTCGTCGCGTCGTTCGCCGTCGCCGGGACGTTGTTGGTGTTCGGCATGCTGGTCGCGCCGGCCGCCACCGGTGCGCTCGTCGCACGGCGACCGGCGACGATGATGGCGGTCGCCGCCGCGGTCGGCGGCGTGAGTATGTACGTGGGATTGCTCGTGAGCTACCACGCGAACCTGGCTGCGGGCGCGAGCGTGGTGACCGTATCGGTGGCAGCGTTCCTGGTGACGCTCGTGATCCGGAACTGGCGGTGGCGATGAGCGCCCCGGCGGCGGCAGCGGTCAGCATCCGGGCGGCGTCGGTCGGCTACGACGGCGCGGCGGTGGTCGACGCGATCGATGTGCGTCTCGACGGCGGGCAGCTCGCCGTGCTCATGGGCACCAACGGCTGCGGCAAGAGCACGCTGCTCAAGACGCTCGCCGGCCTCATCGCCCCCGTCGACGGCGAGGTGCGGGTGTTGGGCGCCGCACCGGGCACCCAACCCGTCGAGGTCGCCTACCTGTCGCAACATCCCGCTTCGTCGCCGACCATGCCGCTCAGCGTCGCCGACGTGGTGGCGATGGGCCGGTTCGCTCGCCTCGGCCTGCTCGGCCGGTTCGGCCCCGCCGACAAGGCGGCGTGCGCCGCCTCGATGGAGCGCATGGGCATCACCGACCTCGCCGGCCGATCGATGATGGAGCTCTCCGGAGGCCAGCGACAGCGGACCTTTCTCGCCCAGGCCCTCGCCCGCGAGGCTTCGCTGCTGCTGGTGGACGAGCCGACCGCCGGCCTCGATCCCGCGAGCCGAGCGCTGTTCGACACGGCGATCGCCGACGAGCGCGCTCGCGGCGCGGCCGTTGTGATGGCCACCCACGACCTGTCCGATGCCGAGTCGGCCGACCTGGCGGTGCTACTGGCGCACCGTGTGATCGCTGCTGGGCCCCCGGCCGAGGTGCTGACCGACGCCAACCTGCGCGACTGCTACGGGTTCACCGAGCAACACTGAGCAACACTGAGCAACACCGAGCAACACCGAGCAACACTGAGGTCATGACACGGCGATCGGCCGGGGCCGCTCCCGCGGGGTGGAACTGGAACCTGCACCACCACCGGGCAATCCTCGACGCGATACCGCCCGGTGCGCGCACCGCCCTCGACATCGGCACGGGAAACGGGTTCCTCGCGGTCGACCTCGCCGAGCGTGGCCTGCAGGTTCTCGCGCTCGACGTCGACGCGCCGACGGCCGCCCTCGCCGCCCACACGATCGAGGCCTCCGGGCTGCGCAGCCGCGTCGAGGTGCGCCACGCAGACGTAATGGACCCTCGGCTCACCGACCGTTTCGATGTGGTCGCCTCGGTCTCCACCCTGCACCACCTGCCCGACGAGGCCCTCGGCCTGCGGCGCATGGCGACGCTGGTCGCCCCCGCTGGCGTGTTGGTGGTGGTCGCCTTCGCCCGACCGAGCAGCGCCGCAGACGTGCTCCGCTCGATGGCCGGAACCGTTATCGCTCAGGGCCAGCGGATGCGTGGCCGGTATTGGGAGCACGACGCGCCGCTCGCCTGGCCGCCTCCTCACACGCGGCGACAGCTCGAACGCCTCGCTGCGACGGAACTCCCGGGATCGACCGTCCGACCGCTGATGGCTGGTCGCTACTGCATCACCTGGCGACCGTGAGCCGTCCGCCGCGCGTACGCTGCCGGGCTCGGGACGTGGGAGGTACGAGGTGACGACACCGAGCGAGGCGATCGCGGTCGCCGCGGCGCTCGACGGCGCGGTCAACCGCGTCGTCCGAGGGAAGTCCGGTGTGGTGCGACTGTCGCTCACGGCGCTGCTGAGCGGCGGGCACCTCCTCCTGCAAGATCTGCCCGGCACCGGCAAGACGCTGTTGGGCCACACGCTGGCGGTCGCGATGGGCGGCAGGTTCGGCCGGGTGCAATGCACGCCCGATCTGTTGCCGGCCGACATCACCGGCACCAGCGTGTACCAACCCAACTCGGGCGATTGGCACTTCCGGCCGGGCCCGATCATGGCGAACGTGGTGCTCGTCGATGAGGTCAACCGTGCCTCGCCGCGCACCCAGTCCGCGCTCCTGGAACCGATGGAGGAGCATCAGGTCACGATCGACGGCACCACGCACGCGCTGCCCCGTCCGTTCCTGTGCATCGCCACCCAGAATCCGCACGGCCAGGCCGGCACCTTCCCGCTGCCCGAGAGCCAGCTCGACCGATTCGCACTCACCGTGTCGATGGGGTACCCCGACCGGACCGCGGAGCGCGAAGTTCTCGCCGGCATCGGCGCCCGCCACGCCCTCGAGACACTCGTTCCCGTGACCACGCCGGAACTCCTGCACGCGGTGATCGAGGCGATCGGCGAGCTGCACGTGGAGACCACGTTGCTGGACTACCTGCTCGACCTCATCGACGCGACCCGTGCTCCCTCGGCTCCCGGCACCGGAGCATCGACGCGGGTCGCGGTCAGCACCCTCGCGCTCGCCCGGGCACACGCGGTGCTCTGCGGTCGCACCTACGTCACGCCCGACGACGTCCAGTCCGTGTTCGTCTACGCCACCGCCCATCGCGTGGGCGCCCCCGACGGTTCGGCACAGACATGGCACGACCTCAGCGCGCGCATGGCGGCGGTGCCGGTACCGCGATGACGCCGGGCGCGGTCATCGTCCTCCAACGTCGTGCTCGCCCGACCGTCGCGGCGTTCGTGCTGCTCGGCGCGCTCGGATTGCTGCTGACCGTCGGCCGGTCCGCCGCGTCGTCCACAACGATCTACGGCATGTTCGTCGCGGCCCTCGGCACGGCGCTGATCATTGGCGCCGCATGGGCGGTGGCGAGCCCTCGCCGGTTGACATGCGAAGTCGACCTGCCGTGGCGGCTGCAGGTAGACGTGGTCTCGCCGCTGACGATTCGCTTCACCGGAGCGTCGCGCGGAGCCTGGACCGGATGGCCGCTGACGGGGTCATGGCAGCGGGTCGGCGAGTCGGGCGTGCGGCCGACCGCCCGGGGCGTCATCCGGGCCTTGCCGTTCCAGGCGTCCGCCCTGGGGCCGCTCGGGCTCGCGCGCGTGACGATCGTTGCCGCCGTCGTTCTCGATCGTCCGGTCGTGATCGCACCCCGTGCCGACGGAGAATCGGCCGTCCAGAGCTCGGCACGTACGCAGGGCGACGAGAGCCTGCGGGCGCTCCGTCCCTACCTGCCGGGCGACTCGCCTCGAATGGTCCACTGGCCGACGACGGCTCGCGCGGGTGAACTGATGATCCGCGACGTGGAGACCGACGCTCCGAGCACGGTGGTCGTGGTCGACTTGCGACTCAACACGCCGTCGGGAGCGGCGCTCGACCCACAGGATCACGAGCAGGTGGAGGACGCGGCAGCGCGGGCTGCCGCGCTCGTGCGCCGCCTCTGGGCCGACGGCCACAGGGTGGTGCTCGGGACCGCCACGGTGCACGGACCGGTGCTCCGCGAGGTCACCGGCAGCGACGAGCTGGACCGTCGCATTGCGGAGGCCGGGCCCGTCGCCCCGCCTGCGGTCCGGCCCGGAACCAACGTGTTCATCGTCGCTGCAGCAAGCACGTTTGCGGTGCGCGGATGAGCTCGAACCGCATCGGCCCTGCCGTCGCGGCCGCGGCTGCGTTCGGGCTCGCGATCTCGTTCGTGCCGAACCGCATCGCCAACGGCGCGGCGGTCCTCGGGGTGCTCGGAACGCTCGTCGGGCTCCTCGCCGTGCTCGTGGTTCGCTCCGTACGAACGACGGTGGTGGTCGGCGGTCTCGCCGCGAGCGGCGCCGTGGTCATCTTCGCGTTGGGCCGCGTGGATGCCCCGACGGCTCCGCTCCGCCTTGTCGCCTGGATCGTCGTCGCGACCGCATCGATCACGCTGGCCTACAACGCTGGACGACTCACGCTCCGAGCACTCGCGCCGGCGCTGCTGATCGGCGCGGCGGCGCTGCTCGCCGGACCGGGAGCCGCCGGGCTTGCGCGACCGTCGGGTGACCTCGGGAACGCCCTGGGCCTTTCGAGCGGCCAAGCGTCGCTCCTGTCTCCGACCGCCAGGCTCGACATGACTCGGCGTCCCGAGCTCAGCGATCGAGTCGTCATGACGGTGGAGGCGGATGCGCCGGCGTTCTGGCGCTCGCAGGTGTTCGAGATGTGGGACGGCTCGAGCTGGATGATCGGCCCGGATGGGGTCAGCGATGTCGGCCCGGGCGGCGCCGTCGCCCCGGAGCCCGGCGCCGAGATCGCGGGACGGCGACGCCTCACCCAGCACATCACCGTGACCGGCGTTCAGGCGAACGTGCTTCCGGCGGCGGCGACGGCGATCGACATCGACGCTCCTGGCGGCGTGTCGCAGACCCCCGACGGCACGCTGCTGTCGCACGGGGTGCTGGGCGACGGCGGCAGCTACACCGTGGTGAGCGCCGTGCCCGACGTGACCCTCTCGCAGCTCCAAGCGATCCGACCCGCCGACGCGGCCGATCCCACCGAGGCGGCGATCCTTGCCCGCTATGCCGCAACGCCGACGGCGACGCCGCGGGTGCAGGCCCTCGCCGTCGAGTTGGGCGAGCACGCGGCGACCCCTGGCGAGTTCATCGTCGGTGCGGAGCAGTTGCTCGCCCGTACCACCGACTACTCGCTCGACGCACCGCTGTCGCCGGCCGGCGTCGACGTGGTGGATCACTTCCTGTTCGAGTCACGCGAGGGATGGTGCGAGCAGATCGCCAGCTCGCTCGTGGTGCTCGCCCGCCTGCACGGCATCCCGGCACGCCTCGCCACGGGCTATGCGATCGGCAGCTACGACTCGGTCGGCCGCAGGTATCTCGTGCGGGAACGCGACGCCCATGCCTGGGCCGAGGTGTGGTTCCCCGATGCGGGGTGGGTGCCGTTTGACCCGACGGCGGTTGTCCCGCTCGCCGACTCGAACCGATCGAGCTTCACGAGCGACATCGCCACCGCTGCCGGCATCGCGCTGCTGGTCGCTGCGGTGATCGTGCTGGGCGCCGGCCCGGCGGTTCGCATCGTCCGCCGGCTGATCGCGCGCCTGCGGTCGCGGCGTGGGCGCCCGAGCGAAAGGATGTTGATCGACGACGCATGGGTCCGCGACGCCGAGCGCCGGCTTGATGCGGCGGGGCGAGAGCGCGGGGTCGCCCGGGAGTCGTCCGAGACGGCAACGGCCTTCGCTCGACGGCTGGCCGACGACGAGCTGGCGCGCGTCGGGGTCGCTATCGATCGGATCCGCTACGGCGGACCCGACGCCGAGCGTCGCGATCCGCCTGACGCCGGTCCAGCCAGGGAGTGAGCCTCGCGAGCATCTTGCCGAGCAGGATGGACGCGACGAGCGCCAGAGCCGCGCCGCCGATCGTGCCGGCCCACTCGCGCGACAGCCACGACACGCGGCCCGCCCACGCGAGGGCCAGCGTGGCCGCCGCCGCCGTGACCGCCGTTACCGCAGCGATGCCCGTCGTGGTGGCCATATGGCGCGCGCCCGGTCGAAGGAACAGCGGAGCCTCATCCTCGGGGACGAAGTCGTGCGGGGCTGAACGTGAGAACTCAAACCAGCCTCCGGGGTGGTAGCCGCACCGCAGCAACGCATCGCGAAGCAGGGCTGTGTCGGCGACGCCGAGTCCGAGGCCGTCACCGTCGCCACACGACGGACCCGCCACAAGATCGGTGGCGCCCCCTCCGGACACGCGGAGCCTCGGAATCATCACGGGAGAACGAGGCACGATGACGACGTTCGGGCGCTCCGCCGGAGCGCGGGTGGCGATGGTGTACACCTCGGGCTCAGGCGACAGGTCGACACAACCCGGAGGCGGCGGTAACGGCTCGGGAGGCGTCCCCTCCAGGATGAAGATCTGGGTACCTGCCGCGGGCACCCAGATCGGTCCGTCACGAAGGATCGCCGGGAGGGCGATTTCGATGCCCGCCACAGAGATCCCCAGCCGCGGGCGGCGGTGCGTCGCACCCCAGGAGCGAAGCGGCACGATGACGGTCTCGGCGTTCCCTGCCATCGATGCCTGCGCGCCGCATCCGACTCCCGCGGCGCACTCGGCTTCTGCGGCCTGACGACGCAGCGCTGCCCGCCACGCAAGCTCGCGGACGACTGCTACGACCACGGAGACCGGCACACCGAGCAGGCCGAGCAACGCGAACGCGACCGTGTCGCCGATGATCCACTGCGATGACTCGACGCTCACCGGGACGATCGAGAGTTCGTCGTGCCGCACCGCGACTCGCTCGCCGACCCGCCATGCCGCCGTCGACCAGATGAAGGGCGTCGACATCCACTCGTCACCGGGATCGAAGCGAACGCGGCGCCCGCTCTCGTCGAACACTCGGACGTCCCCGTCGTCGTTGAGCACGACCGCCGTGCCGCGTTCCCCGGTGCGAGCCACGTTCGCCTCGTCGAGGCCGATGAGCAGACCGAGTCCGCCCGACAGGAGCACCCAAACGACGGTGTGCGCCACGGCGCGGCGCAGCAGCCATCGTGGCCAGGAGCGAGTCTCGGAGCCCATCGCCCGCTGAGTCTTGCTTCCTGCGATCGAGTTGTCCGTAGGTAGGTCTGCCTCACCGGCGCGCGGTGAGGTAGCTTCGCCGCGCCGTCACCCAGGGGAGGTTGCCGTGTCGGACGAAACAGGCGCGCCGGAGGCGATCGATGTGCTCGATCAGCTTCGCGATTGGCTGCGAGACAACTGGGACCCCGACCTCACCGTCGCGCAGTGGTGGGAGCGGCTCGGCGTCGACGGCTGGGCGGCTCCCGGCCTTCCGGCGAACGCCTACGGACGTGGTCTCAGCCGCAACGACGTTGTTCGTGTGCAGCAGACGATCGCCGAACACGGCGCCGTGGGGGCTCCCGCCGGGCTGGGGTTGCTCCTCGCTGCGCCGACGATCGCCACGCACGGCACCCAGGCGCAGATCGACACCTTCGTGCGCGACATCGTCACCGGTCAACGGGCATGGTGCCAGCTGTTCTCCGAACCCGGCGCCGGTTCGGACCTCGCGGGGCTGACGTGTCGGGCCGAGCGCGACGGCGACCAGTGGATCATCAACGGGCAGAAGGTGTGGACCTCCATGGGGCACCAGGCCGACCTCGGGATGCTGATCGCCCGCACCGACCCCGACGCCCCGAAACACCAGGGCATCACCTGGTTCGTGATCGACATGCACCAGCCGGGCGTCGAGGTTCGTCCGCTGCGAGAGATGACCGGCCACGCCATGTTCAACGAGGTGTTCCTGACTGACGCCGTCGTTGCGGGCGACGCGATGATCGGCGATCTCGGTGCCGGCTGGGCGGTCGCGAACACCACGCTCATGCACGAACGCGCAGGGCTGGGCGCGGGTGGTGGATCGGCCGGCGCTCCGACCGTCATGCCCGGCACGATCGCGGCGCAGCTCGACCGACGTGTCGGCGACGTCGCTCCCGCGCCGCTCGCCACGACCTCCAAGGCGCCGCGATCCGGTGGTCGTCCCCCGAGCGGAGCGAAGCAGCTCGCCGATCTGGCCCGCTCGAACGGTCGCATCGCCGACCCGACGATCCGTCAGGATCTGGTGCGACTCCATACGTTGGGCGAACTCGGCCGGTTCAACACGTTGCGGGTGAAGGCGGCCAAGGCGGCCGGCCACGACCTGCCGGGCATGGCCAACATCGCCAAGCTCTCGATGAGCGACATGATGCGCCTCACCCGCGACCTCTCGCTGCGCATCGTCGGCGCCGCCGGCATGCTGCACGCGTACAAGCCCGAGGATGCCGGCCCGATCGTCGCGGCGACGGGCAACCCCGCCCTGCCCATGGTCACCGGCATGGCGCTGTGGGCACAGGCGCCTCCCATCTACGGCGGCACCGACCAGATCCAGCGCAACATCGTGGGGGAGCGTGTGCTTGGGCTGCCACGCGAGCCCGGCAACGACCGAACGGTTCCGTTCTCGGAGCTCCCGCGCAACGCATGACCACGGTCGTCGTCGCCATCGCCTTGGCGCTGGTGTTCGACGTGTCGAACGGGTTTCACGACTCGTCCAACTCGGTTGCCGCGCTCGTCGCGACGCGGGCGGCTCGACCGGCGAGCGCCGTCGTGCTGGCCGGCGCGTTCCACCTGCTCGGGCCGTTGCTCGCGGGTGAGGCGGTCGCCGACACGGTCGGCTCGATCGTCCACGTCGCCGACGGCGCGACGACGGTCCAGGTCGCGGGCGCCGCGCTCACCGGCGCGCTCGCGTGGAACCTGGTGACCTGGTGGCGCGGCATACCATCCAGTTCGAGCCACGCCTTGGTCGGGGGACTCGCAGGCGCCGGGCTGGCCGCCGTGGGGCCCGCAGCGATCGATTGGGGCCACCTCGACGGCTGGCGCCCGAAGGGGGTGCTCGGCGTCGTGGCCGCACTCGCGGTGTCGCCGATGCTCGGCTTCGCCGCCGGGTTCATCGGCAACCGCGTCGCTCGCCGCGCGCTGCGGCGAGCGACCCGTCGGATCGACCGGCCGATTCGTCGCGCCGAGTGGGTCACCGCAGCCGGGTTGGCGTTCAGCCACGGGGCGAACGACGCGCAGAAGACGATGGGCGTGATGACGCTGGTGCTCGTCGCGTCGGGCCACCTCGATCACTTCGCCGTGCCGTTGTGGGTGAAGCTCGCCGCCGCCACGTCGCTCACCATCGGCACGTCGCTCGGCGGATGGCGGATCGTGCGCACCATCGGCCGCGGGATCTTCCGGATGCGCCCGCTCGACGGCCTCGTTTCGCAGGCGGGGAGCGCGGCCGTCATCTGGTCGGGGGCGTTGGTCGGCGCGCCGGTGAGCACGAGCCACGTGGTCGCGATGTCGGTGGTGGGCTCGGGCGCGAGCCATCGCTTCCGTCACGTTCGGTGGACGGTCGTACGCGAGATGGGCGTGGCCTGGCTGGTTACGCTCCCGATGTCGGGGCTGGCCGCCGTGGCCGCCTTGCCCCTGTGGAGGTGGTTGGGGTGACCCGCTGGTTCTTGCCCGCCGAGCCGGACCTGCTCGGGCTCCTGGATCGCCAATGCGACATCACGGTCGGCGGGCTCGACGCGTTCGCCGACTGGGCGAGCGGATCGGTCGCCGATGAGGCAGTGGTGCGCGCCGCGGAGCACGACGCCGACGACGCTCGTCGTGGGCTCCTTCGGGCGCTGCGCGAGGCCTTCACGACACCGATCGACGCCGAGGACCTCTTCGCGTTGAGCGAGTCGCTCGACGCGGTGATGAACGGTGCCAAGAACCTGGTGCGCGAGTCCGAGGTGATCGGCGTGCCGCCCGATGGGTTCATCGCCGCGATGGCCTCGGAGTTGGCCTCCGGCGCCCGACACGCGAAGCTCGCGTTCGCCGCGCTCGTCGACGACCACGACGGCGCCACGGCCGCCGCCGACGCCGCCACCAAGTCGGTGCGGCGCGTGGAACACATCTACCGCGACGCGATGTCGAAGCTGCTCGATCTGGACGAGTTGCGCGAGGTGATGGGGAGCCGGGAGCTCTACCGTCGGTGCAGCCGCATGGGCGACGACCTCGAGCGGGTCGCCGACCGCGTCTGGTACGCGGTCGTTAAGAGCGGGTGAGGGCGACGCCGCGCATCTGCAGGTCGGTCAGGCGTCGTTCCAGATGCCTCGCGGCGGCGTCGTAGGCCAGGGGATAGACCTCCCGGGCAAGCGCCGTGTCCATCAGCCCACGGGGGTGACGGCCGACCGCAGCGGCGAATCGGGCATCGGGGCGGACCACGACGGTTGCGCCGCCGTGGCGGCTTCGCCACCGCGCCATTGCGTTGCGCGTGACCCGCTCGAAGGTTCGCCCGACGGGCCCGAACAGCGGTCCGCCGATGGGGAGTGACGCCACCATCAGTGCCGCCGGTGGCGCCTGATCGGCCGAAGCCATCGACCGCACCCCACCGTCGATGTAGTCGCGGCTGCCCACCCGATGCGGCGCGAACACGCCCGGCACCGCCGACGATGCCGCCACCAAGTCGGCCAGGTCGTGGCGTCGACCATCCAACAGGTGGCGCCTCAGCGATCGCACTGCGACCGCCGAGATCCAGATCCGCGTCGGCCGGGCGTCGCCGAAGACCTCACGGGCCATCGCCTCGAGTGCGCCGCGTCGCCGGTTCGGCACGTCGAAGTCGCCGAGCGCGGCGAACTCGTCGAAGCCCAGGCCGAGCCGCGCCGCGCCGCACGCCCACGAGCCGGCGCTGGTGCCGATCGACGGCGCGGTGCGCACCGGCAGGCCGAGCTGTTCCATCGCGTCGATGACCGCGACGTGCCACGCGATGCCCACCGCACCGCCTCCGCCGTACACGACGGTGAGCGGCTCGGGCTGGCGCAGGTCGATGATCTGGGTCACGTCGTGCATGGTGACGGCATCCTCGTTCGATCGGTACCGGGGCAACCTACCCATCGCGGTCGCGTCGGGCGCTCCCGTCGCGCTCGCTCCGTTCGTGGCCTTCGCGTCGTTCGTGGCCTTCGCGCGGTTCGTGGCCTTCGCGCGGTTCGTGGCCTTCGCCCCGGTCGAGGTCATCGAGGAACCGGCGCGGTCCGATCCGGCGCACTGGCGCCGCAAGACGCTGCTGGAGCCCGCGATCCGCGCTGACAACCGTCACTGCGGGCGAGTCGTCGGCGTTGGTCGGGGCAGCGGCGACCACGGCGTTCGCTCGCTCGACGATGTGGTCGTCGGCCCCGTCGCGGCCGCGACGGGGCGCGAATTCGATCCGGAGCGTGCCGCCGGCGACCTGGGCGACCTGGGCGATCGGTGCCCCGTCGAAAACCAGCACCACGTCGTCCTCGACGGTGCGGCACCAGCGGGCGACTCGTTGGGCCAGCCGCTCCATCGCCGCGGGCCGGTCGTTCCACCAGCCGTCGGGGATCGAGCCCATCACGTTGTTGCCGTCGATCAACCAGATCATGCGTGGCTCAGGTTGTCGGCGACGTCGATCGCTGCAGCGATGAACGCCCGAGTGGCCGGGGACAGCGTGGTGCCCGCAAGGTAGGCGAGGGCGATGCGGCGCGGCTGTAGCGGTGGGTCGAGGTCGGCGACGATGACGTCCGGGTCGTCGGGATTGATCGCCAGGAACGGCATGACGGCACGGCCCATGCCGGCGCGCACCATCGCCTGCACCGCACCGTTGTCGGCGGAGCGGAACACGTACTGCGTGTCGGTGCCCAGGCTGCGGAGCTGGCGGTCGACCGCCTGGCCGCAGAACTGATCCGGCTGCCCGATGAGTGCGCCCCCGTTCAGCGCTGCGACGGGCAGCACGTCGCGCCGACCGTCGCGCCGCGACCCCGGATGGGGCTGTACGGCCCGGTCGTCGATCGGGCAGAGCGCCACGAACGGGTCGTCGCACAGGCGGATCGTCGCGATGGCATCGTCGCGGATCGGCTCGACCACGAACGACACGTCGAGCGAGCCGCTGCGGAGCGCCTCGACCAGGTCGTTCTGCTCGTCGTTCTCCACCAGGCGGATCTCCACGCCGGGCCGCTGCCGCCGGATTCGACCGATCGCCTCCGGTAGGACCTTGACCGACACGCTCTGGAACGTGCCGACGACGATCGTGCCCTCGGTGCCGGCAGCGAGCCGCTCCAATTCGTCGTCGGCCTCCGCGAGCTGGCGGAGGACCAGCTCGGCATGGTCGACGAGGATGCGCCCGGCGGGTGTGAGCGTGACGCGACGGGCGCCACCCAGGCGGTCGAACACGGGGGCGCCGATCGCTCGCTCAATCGCGCCGATCTGCTGGCTGATCGCCGACTGCGAGAACCCGAGTGCAGCGCCGGCCTTGGCGAAGGTGCCTTCGTCGACGACGGCGCAGAGGGCCGCGAAATGACGGATGCCGAGGTCGCCTACTGACATAAGCGGAGCTTATCGTAAGGTCCCGCGATCATCGCTTTGCGTGATGAGGTTTCGCCCGTACGGTGAACGCATGACCTCCCTCGCCCGCCTCCATCTCGACCGCCTCGCCGACCTCCTCGTTCGTGACGGCTGCGCGCCCCACGAGGCCGCGCTGCGCTACGTCGCGGGCGAGGCCCGCGACCTCGGTCTCTCCGCCGTCCTCTGCGACATCGTCGAGTCAAGCGACGAACCGCCGATCGCCCGGCTCCGGGCGTTTGGCATGCTCGCCGGGCTCCTCGGCGCCGACGACGAGCCCTCAGCAGCACCCGCCGGCGATTCCGCCGTTCCCGAGGTTCTTCCCTCCCGCCGAGATACGCTCCTCGTCGACGTCGCCTGACCCGGCGTCGTTCGCAGACGGGGGACGGTCATGCGAATCGGGGTACCCAAGGAGATCAAGAACGCCGAGCGACGGGTCGGCCTGACACCGGCGAGCGTGCGTGAGCTGGTAGCGCACGGTCACGACGTGCTGATCGAGTCGTCGGCAGGCATCGGCATCGGCGCAACCGACGCGGCGTATGCCGCGACCGGCGCACGGATCATCGATTCGCCCGAGCAGGTCTTCGACGGCGCGGACCTCATCGTGAAGGTGAAGGAGCCGCAGCCGTCCGAGCGAGCGATGCTGCGCGCCGACCACGTGTTGTTCACCTACCTGCACCTGGCACCCGACCCCGACCAGGCCTACGACCTGATCTCGAGCGGCGCCACGTGCGTGGCGTACGAAACCGTGACCGACGCCGCCGGGAGGCTCCCGCTGCTCGCTCCGATGTCGCAGGTGGCCGGGCGAATGTCGGTGCAGGCCGGCGCCCATTGCCTGGAGAGCCCGCAGGGCGGCGCCGGACTCCTGCTGGGCGGCGTCCCCGGCGTGCCTCCCGCGAACGTGGTGGTCATCGGTGGCGGTGTCGTAGGGGAGAACGCGATCGAGATGGCTGTCGGCCTCGATGCATCCGTCACGGTGCTCGATCGCGACGTCGGCGTGCTCGATCGGCTCGCGCAGCGGTTCGGCCCGGCGCTGCGAACCGTGTACTCCACGGCGACGGCGCTGGACGACCTGGTGATCGGCGCTGATCTCGTGATCGGCGCCGTACTGGTGAAGGGCAGCCGCGCCCCGCGGCTGGTGACGAAGGACATGGTGGCCGAGATGCACGTCGGCGCCGTGTTGGTGGACGTGGCGATCGATCAGGGTGGCTGCTTCGCGACCTCGCGGGCGACGACCCACGACGAACCGACCTATGTGGTCGACGGCGTCGTGCACTACTGCGTCGCGAACATGCCGGGAGCGGTGCCGCGTACGTCGACGTATGCGCTGAACAACGTGACGTTGCCGCACGTGCTCGCGCTCGCCGACCTCGGCGCGAGCGAGGCGCTCCGGCGCGATCGGTTCCTCCGTGACGGTCTCAACGTGTGCCGCGGCAATGTCACGGACGCAGCGGTCGCCGAGGCGTTGGGACTCGACGCGGTCGACCCGCTCGCCGCCATGTCGGCCTGACACCGGGAGCGCCTCGTGTCTCCACGGATCAACTGTGGAGAAGGTCTGTTCCGGGAGCGCCTTGTATCTCCACGGATCAACTGTGGAGAAGGTCTGTTCCGGGAGCGCCTTGTATCTCCACGGATCAACTGTGGAGAAGGTCTGTTCCGGGAGCGCCTTGTATCTCCACGGATCAACTGTGGAGAAGGTCTGTTCCGGGAGCGCCGCGTATCTCCACGGATCAACTGTGGAGATGTGACGTGCACTCCGGCGAGGCGCACTGCGGCCCGGTGTGCCTGCGGGCGCAGCGATCGGCGCAGCACCACCGACGCAGCGACGCGGCGATCTGTCAAGGGCCGGTCGTCCCTGTTGGTCGTTCGCATGTTCCGATAGGGTCCGCCGATCGGATCCGGGAGGTGCGTGGTGAGCGAGGTCGTCGAAATGGACGGTCGGCAGGTTGGCGTCGACGAGGTGGTGGGCGAGCTGCTCGCCGCCCGCGAGACCATCAAGGAGCTTCGCTCCGAGGCACGCTCCGCGGTGCGTCGGCAGCGCCTCGAGCAGGAACTCGAGCCGTACCAGGTGGAGCTCTTGAAGCTCCAGCGTCATCTCGAAGAGACGAACCGGCGGATGATCGTGGTGTTCGAGGGTCGCGACGCCGCGGGCAAGGGCGGCACCATCCGTCGCGTCACCCGCTACATGAACGAAAAGCACTACCGCGTCGTCGCGCTCGGCAAGCCGACCGAGGAGCAGCGCTCCCAGTGGTACTTCCAGCGTCACGTCGCCCAGTTCCCGACGGGTGGCGAGATCGTGCTCTTCGACCGCTCGTGGTACAACCGGGCGATGGTCGAGCCGGTCTTCGGCTTCTGCACCGACGATGAGTACCGCAACTTCATCCGCGGGGTCGTCGGCTTCGAGAAGGACCTGGTGCGCCAAGGCACAATCCTGTTGAAGCTGTACTTCTCGGTGACCAAGGAAGAGCAGCGACGTCGCTTCGATCGGCGCCGCACCGACCCACTCCGGCAGTGGAAGCTGAGCGAGATCGACGTGCAGGCCCAGGAGCACTGGGACGACTTCACCGACATGAAGTACCGGATGCTCAAGAAGACCTCCACGAGCGAGGCGCCGTGGTGGATCGTGCGCTCGGAGAACAAGCACTTCGCCCGGCTCAACGCGATGCGCCTCATCCTCAACGCAGTGCCGTACGAGGGCCGCAGCGAGTCGCTCGACTTCGTGCCGGACCCGGCGATCGTCGTGTCGGGGCCCCAAGAGTTGGCGCTGATGGAGGCCGACCGAATCCGCAGCGGACGGTTCGAGGCATGAGCGCCAAACGCTCGAAGCTCGACAAGGTCTTCTACGAAACCGAACTGGCGCGCCTGCAGCGCGAGCTCGTGAAGCTGCAGGAGTGGGTCCGCCAGGAGCAGCTCAAGGTGTGCGTGCTGTTCGAGGGCCGCGACGCGGCGGGCAAGGGCGGCACGATCAAGCGGGTCGTGGAACGGACCAATCCACGCGTGGTGCGAGTGGCAGCCCTCGACAAGCCGACCGAGAAGGAGCGGACGCAGTGGTACTTCCAGCGCTACGTCCAGAACCTGCCCTCTGGTGGCGAGATCGTGCTCTTCGACCGCTCGTGGTACAACCGGGCGGGCGTCGAGAAGGTCATGGGCTTCTGCACGGACGAGGAGTACCAGGAGTTCCTGCGCTCGTGTCCGGAGTTCGAGCGGATGCTCATCCGATCGGGGATCATCCTGATCAAGTACTGGTTCTCGGTGAGCGACGAGGAGCAGGAGCGGCGCTTCAAGGAGCGCATCGAGAACCCGGAGAAGCGCTGGAAGCTGAGCCCGATGGACCTGCAATCGCGCGCCCGATGGGCCGACTACTCGCGCGCCAAGGACGCGATGTTCACCTACACCGATACCAAGTGGTCGCCGTGGTGGGTCGTGAACTCCGACGACAAGAAGCGGGCGCGGCTCAACTGCATCCGCCACCTGCTCGAGGCGGTGCCCTACCAGGACGTGACGTCGAAGAAGCTGGCGCTGCCCGATCGCCAGATCGACGACTACATGCGCCCGCCGCTGGAAGACCAGACGTTCGTCCCCGAGCACTACTGAGCAGCCTCGAAGGGCCGGCGACGGCGGCCGAGGTCTACGCCGGGTCGTCGCCGGCGCGGCGCGAGCGAGCCGCCAGATAGTCGAGCGCTGCCTGCCGCGACTCGGGGTCGGCGAGCGCCGCGACGAGCACGTCGCGATCGCCCGACGCCCGCGAGGTCGACGCCATGTCTTCGGCCGCTGCGTTCACCTGTTCCTTCGTGACGCGCAGCCCGAATGCAGGCTTGCGCGCCAGTTCCGCTGCCAGATCGTCCACCACCTGGGCGCGCTGGGGATCGTCGACCACGCGATTGAGAAATCCGGCGCTCGCCGCGAGCTCCGGCCCGAACGTGCGGCATGTGAGCACCAGCTCCTTGGTGCGCGCGGGGCCGAACTCGCGCACCAGGCGCGGGATGCCACCCCAGGTGAGCGGGATGCCGAGGTCGAGCTCGGGAATCGCGAACGTCGCCGACGCCGCCGCCACCCGGAGGTCGCAGGCCGAGGCGAGCACGAGCCCTCCGCCGACGCAGTGCCCGTGGATCGACGCGATCGTGAGCTGGCGAACCGCCGTGAGGGCCTCCGCGGCCAGGCGTCCCAGGTCGGCCGTCTCGCCGGGATCGGCGCTCGAACCGGCGAAGTCCTCCAGATCGAATCCCGCGGAGAAGGCCCGCCCCGACCCGGCGACGATCACGACCTTTACGTCGCGCCTTCCGCCGAGCCAGCGACATGTCTCGATGATCTCGCCCAGCATCACCCTCGACAGGGCGTTCAACCGGTCGGGCCGATGCAGCGTGAGGCGGGCGATTGCGCCGTCGACGGTCAGGGTGAGCGCGCTGAGATGCGGTGGCGGAGTCATGCGATGGTGCCTACGCGCTGCCGCGGCGCCGCGCAAGGCCCCTGGCGCGGACCTCGAAGGGCGGCCCGCTCGGCGGACCGGACGCCTCGACGAGGTCGCCGGAGCCTCTCGATGGGGTCGAATCGGGGCCGACCGGTAGATTCCCCTCCATGGCCGAACCGAGCGACACGCCCTTCGAGACGATGTCCGGCATTCCTGTGGAGGGTGTCTACGGGCCCGACGACGCCGAGCGTCCGGGCACCTATCCCTACACACGCGGCCCGTACGCCTCGATGTATCGCTCCAAGGTGTGGACGATGCGCATGTTCGCCGGGTTCGGCACGGCGATCGACACGAACGCCCGGTTCAAGGACCTCCTCGCCAACGGCGGTGACGGCCTGAGCACGGCGTTCGACCTTCCGACGCTGATGGGTCGCGACTCCGATGACGAGCTCAGCCTCGGCGAGGTCGGGCGTTGCGGCGTCGCCGTCGACACGCTCGCCGACATGACGGACCTTTTCAGCGGGATCGACCTGGGTGCCACGACCACGTCGATGACGATCAACTCGCCGGCGGCGTCCGTGTTCGCCATGTTCATCGCGGCGGCCGAACAGGCGGGAACCCCGCGGGCGTCGCTCGGCGGCACGCTGCAGAACGACATCCTGAAGGAGTACCAGGCGCAGAAGGAGTTCGTGTTTCCGCCGCGGCCCTCGATGCGGCTCGTGCGCGACACGATGCGCTTCTGCGCTGCCGAGATGCCGCGTTGGCACGCCATTTCGGTGTCCGGCTACCACATTCGCGAAGCGGGCTCGACCGCGGCGCAGGAGCTGGCCTTCACACTCGCCAACGGGTTCGCCTACGTCGAGCTCGGGCTGGCCGCCGGACTGGCGATCGACGAGTTCGCCCCGCGGCTGTCGTTCTTCTTCAACGCCCACGTCGACTTCTTCGAGGAGATCGCCAAGTATCGGGCGGCGCGCCGGATCTGGGCGCGGTGGATGAAGGACCGTTACGGCGCGCAGCTTGAACGCTCGATGACGCTGCGGTTCCACACGCAGACAGCGGGGGTGTCGTTGACCGCACAGCAGCCCGAGGTCAACATCGTGCGCACGGCGATCGAGGCCCTCGCTGGGGTGCTCGGCGGCACCCAGAGCCTGCATACCAACTCGATGGACGAGACGCTCGCACTGCCGACCGAGAAGAGCGCACGCATCGCACTGCGGACCCAACAGGTCATCGCCAACGAGAGCCGGGTCACCAACGTCGCCGATCCCCTCGGAGGGTCGTGGTACGTCGAGGCACTGACCGACGAGATGGAGGCGCAGGCCGAGGCGATCTTCGCCCGCATCGCCGAGTTCGGCGGCGGGTCCCTGCTCGACGGGGTGATCGAGGGGATCGAGGCAGGCTGGTTTCAGGGCGAGATCGCGGATTCGGCCTATGAGCTCGAACGCAAGCTGAACGATCGCCGTCACGTGATCGTCGGCGTGAACGCCTTCACCGAGGGCAACGACGAGCCGCAGCCCGAGACGCTGTACATCGACCACGAGATCGAGGTCATGCAACGCAAGCGTCTCGCTGCGGTGAAGGCCGACCGCGACGACGCAGCCGTCGTCGCGACGCTCGAGCGTCTGCGCCGCGACGCAGCGGACCCCGAGGTGAACCTGATGCCACCGCTGATCGAGGCGTCGCGTGCGCATGCGACCCTGGGCGAGATGATGGCGACGATGGGAGAGGAGTTCGGGCTGTGGAACGAGACGGCGAGAATCTGACCGGCGAACCACGCGGCAGAGTGCTGGTTGCGAAGCTCGGGCTCGACGGCCATGACCGTGGCGTTCGCGTGGTGGCCCGGCTGCTGCGCGATGCGGGTTTCGAAGTGATCTATACGGGTCTTCGCCAGACCCCCGAACGGGTCGTCGCTGCGGCGATCGACGAGGACGTGGATGTGATTGGGTTGTCGATGTTGTCCGGGGCGCACCTCGCGTTGGTTCCCCCGGTGTTGGAGCGCCTTCGATCGGAGGGATCCGACATTCCCGTCGTGGTCGGCGGGATCATCCCCGAACGTGACGTACCGGTGCTCGGCGAGGCCGGCGTGCGGGCCGTGTTGGCGCCCGGCGCTGCGGTCGACGAGATCGTCGCCGTGATGGACGATGCCGTCGCATCGCGCGCCCGACACAGCGCGGCCGGCCAGTGAACTTCGCGGAGCTCGGGCTCCACGAGGATCTCCTCGCCGTTCTCACCGCCCTCGGCTACGAAGAGCCGACGCCGATTCAGGCCGAGACCATCCCGGCGCTCATCGCCGGCCGCGACCTGTTGGGCCAAGCCGCCACCGGCACCGGCAAGACAGCCGCGTTCGCGCTGCCGATCCTGGAGCGCCTCGGGTCGCGTGGTGAATCCACCGCACCGCGAGCGCTCATTCTGGCCCCGACCCGCGAGCTGGCGATGCAGGTGTCCGAGGCGATCCATCGCTACGGACGATCGACCGGCCTGCGCGTCCTGCCGATCTGTGGCGGCCAGCCCATGGGTCGCCAGCTCGGTGCGTTGCGCTCGGGGACCGACATCGTGGTCGCCACGCCGGGCCGCGCCGTCGACCACGTGGCGCGCGGCAGCCTCGACCTGCAGGGCATCGAGATCGTGGTGCTCGACGAGGCCGACGAGATGCTCGACATGGGCTTCGCCGAGGATCTCCAGCGCCTGCTCGACGCGACGCCGTCGACGCGCCAGACCGTGCTGTTCTCGGCGACGCTCCCGCCTCGCATCGGCGGGTTGGCCCGCCAGCACCTGACCAACCCGGTCACCGTCAGCATCCGGGCCGAGCGCTCTGCCGAGGAGTCGGCGCGGGTCCGCCAGGTCGCCTACGTGGTGCCCCGAAGCCACAAGGCATCGGCACTCGGTCGCATCCTCGATGTGGAGGCACCCGAGTCGGCGATCGTGTTCTGCCGTACGCGACTGGAGGTCGACGAGCTCACCGAGACGCTCAACGGGCGCGGCTACCGCGCCGAGGCGCTCCACGGCGGCATGGACCAGCAGCAGCGAGAGCGCGTGCTCGGGCGGGTGCGCTCGGGGCTCGCCGACCTGATGATCGCGACCGATGTTGCGGCACGCGGGCTCGACATCGACCGGCTGACCCACGTGGTCAACTTCGACGTGCCCGCCTCACCCGAGACGTACGTGCACCGCATCGGCCGTGTCGGTCGCGCCGGCCGCACGGGCGTGGCCATCACCCTGGTGGAGCCGCGCCAGGACCGTCTGATCGCGAACATCGAGCGGGCCATCAAACGCCAGCTCGACGTAGCGCCGATCCCGACAGTCGCCGAACTCCGGAGCCGTCGGCTCGCACTCACCGCCGCGGCACTTCGCACGTCGCTCAACGCCCACGACGAGCTGGAACGGTTCGCGGAGCTCGTCGACGAGCTCACCGAGCACCACGACGTGCGCGCCGTCGCCGCAGCGGCGCTTCGCCTCGCGCACCTGGCCGCTGCCGGGGAGGACGACGAACAGGTCGAGATCCCGCAGTTGGAGCTCGGTCGACCCAAGCGCGACCGCGGGCCGGCGCGCAGCCACGATCGGCCGATGACCCGGGGGCCGGGCGACAAGCGCCGGGCGAACGGTCCCGAGCGGCTGCCCAAGACCGGGCAGCGCGTGCGCCTGTCGGACAAGCCCGTCGAGTCTGGCTATGCCCGGCTGTTCATCGGCGCCGGCCGCCGTGAGGGCATCCGCGCCGGCGACCTGGTCGGTTCGATCTGTGGCGAGACCGACTTGGTGGGTCGCCAGATCGGCGCGATCGACATCGCCGAGCATTTCGCCCTCGTGGAGGTGCCGTCGGCATCGGCCGACGCGGTGGTGAAGGCACTGGGCCGCAGCGGCGTGAAGGGCCGCACGCCGGCCGTGCGCCGGGAGCGCCGCCCCAGCTGAGCGGCCACGGCCGGCGGCGTCCTGCACCCCTGCACCCCTGCACCCAGATCGTCCGTGCGGCTCGACCGAACCGCGCTGGTGGAGCGGCAGTCAGCGCCGCCCGAACGGCCCGCTCAGGCGACGGTCGCCCGCCGGCGCCAGGTGTAGTTGACGTTCAGGTAGTAGTTGCTCACGAACGCGACCGCGAATCCGATCGCCTCGTGCGCGAGCCGCGCCGCCTCGGCGCCGACCACGGACTCGCCGAGGCGCTGTTGTTGCAGGAATTGGAACATCGCGACGTGGATGAACACGCCGAGGATCGACACCAACTCGAACACGACGAGCCCCTGCGCCAGTTGGCGCCGTCGGAACCGCCGCTCCCAGAACACGAAGTAGTTGTTCAGCACGAAGTTCGAGATGATCGACGCCTGGATGCCGGCGAGCAGCGACCAGCGCACCGGTTCGGCAAGGCCGACATCGATCGCACCGGTGCCGAGCAGTTCGAACAGGCCGAAGACCCCGAGGTTGACGAAGAACCCGCAGACGCCGACGACCGCGTACAGGAAGAGCTGGCCCTTGATCTGGCGCCCGAGCCGCAACTCGGCGACGGCGAGCAGATACGAGCGGATGACCGACGGGCTCATCTTGGTCTCACCGTGGACGCGATTGCGGAAGCGGTAGCCGACCTCGTCGACCCGAAGGTCGCCCCGGCGACCGATGAACTCCAGCAGGATCTTGAACCCTTGCGGGTTGATGGTGGGGCCTATGCGGCGGTAGGTGTCGCGAGAGATCGCGAAGAACCCCGACATCGGGTCCGACACCGGGACGCGCAGGAACAGCTTGGCGAGGAGAGCGGCGACGCCCGACACGATCCGGCGCCCCAGCGAGAACTCGCCGTACGAGCCGCCCTCCGCGCCTCGGGTGCCGACCACCACGTCGGCCTCGCCGTGCTCGATTCGCCGCACCATCTCGGGCAGCGCGGCCTCGTCGTGCTGCCCGTCGGCATCGATCACCGCGAGCACGCTCCCGGTCGCGACCTCCATGCCGGCCAGCACCGCCGAGCTGAGCCCGGACTCGCCGAAGCGCCGGATCACCCTCACCCGGTCGTCGGTCGCAGCGAGGGCCTCGACGATCTCCCACGTCCCATCGGGTGAATCGTCGTCGACGATGATCACCTCGTGCGCCACGTCGACCAGCGCTGCGTGGAGGCCGTCGATGAGCGGGCCGACGTTGAGGGCCTCGTTGTAGGTCGGCGAGATGATCGAGACGACAGGGCTGCGGCGCCGATCGGCCGTCGTTGTCTCGTTGGGTGCGTCCATCGAAGGGGGCATCCTACGCTCGTCGCGATGTGTGGACGGTTTGTGCTGGCCTCGCCGCCCGAGGTCGTGGCCGCGTACTTCGATGCGGTGCTGGGCGACGCCCCGACGGGACCGAGGTACAACGTTGCTCCCACCGACGACATCGCCGGGGTCCTGGTGCGGGAAGGTCGCCGCGAACTCGACCGGTTCCGGTGGGGCCTGATCCCTCCCTGGGCGAACAACGCCTCGATCGGTGTCCGCATGATCAACGCCCGCGCCGAGGGGCTTGCGTCGTCCAACGCCTTTCGTCGATCGTTCGAGCGCCGCCGCTGCATCGTGGTCGCCGACGGGTTCTACGAGTGGGCAACCACGCCCGGACGTCGTGCCCGCGTGCCGCACTACATCACTCGCCCCGACGGCTCGCCCTACGCCTTCGCGGGGTTGTGGAGCCGGTGGAGCGGCCCGATGGGCGGCGAGCAGGTGTCGATCCGATCGGCGACGATCATCACGACCGAGCCGAACGAGGCGATGGCGACCATCCACGACCGCATGCCGGTCGTTCTCGCCCCCGAGTCATGGGAGCGCTGGCTTGACCCGACGCACACCGACACACGCGACGTCGGCGATCTGCTCGTGCCCGCGGCACCCGAACTCACCGTGATCCGGCCCGTCGCCGCGCTGGTGAACAACGTGCGCAACGATGGGCCCGCGTTGATCGCCGACCTTCCCGCGCCCGACGAGCTTCCCGATCCCGACGCCGAGCAGGGCACGCTGTTCTGAACTCAGCCGGCCGCGGTGTGCCCCGCCGCGCGCAGCGCACCGCGGATTCGATCGGCCGACTCATCGAGCGCCTCGGCGGACGCCGACGCGTCGGCCTTGGCGAAGTCGAGGTCGGCCATGGTGTCGATGGGAATCAGGTGCATGTGACAATGCGGCACCTCGAGCCCGGCGATGATCGTGCCGACCCGCTCGCACGCGAAGCTCGACTCGAGCGCACGCCCGATGTGGAGCGCAACCTCGTTCAGCCGGGCCCACGTGCTCGGGTCGAGATCGGTCCACTTGTCGACCTCCCGCACCGGCACCACCAGCACGTGGCCCGGACGGATCGGGGCGATCGTGAGAAAGGCCACGACGTCGTCGTCGCGCCACACGAATCTGCCGGGGAACTCGCCCGTGATGATCTTGGTGAACACCGAACCGCTCATGGCCGGGACGCTACCCGACACCACCGCTACGCTGACCGGAGTGGCGGCCCCCAAACACCAGCTGATCCACAAGCCGACCGAAGAGGGGCTTGGCGAGATGTCGGTCGACCGGCTGGTGACGCTCCCCAACGCGATCACGACGGTTCGTGCCCTGTGCATCCCGCTGTTCCTGTGGCTGCTGTTCGGGCGCGACAGTTGGGGATGGGCGGGTTTCACGCTCGGCCTGCTCGGCTCGACCGACTGGGTCGACGGGTACGTCGCACGCCGGTTCAATCAGACCTCGAACTTCGGGAAGATGTACGACCCCACCGTCGACCGTCTCCTGCTCGTGGTCGGCATCGTCTCGGTGATCGCAGTTGGGGCGGCGCCCGGGTGGTTCTCGTGGACAGTGCTCGTGCGCGAGGTCATCCTGTCGGTCTTCGTGATCGCCATCACCGCACTGGGAGCGAAGCGGATGGATGTCACGTGGATCGGCAAATGTGGCGCGTTCGCCAACATGGGGGCCTTTCCTGCATTCCTGTTGGCCGGCGAGTCGACGTTCCGTCCGGCGGTGCAGACGGGCTGGCGCGTGTTCGCGTATCTGCTCGCCATTCCCGGGCTGGTGTTCTCGATGATCGCGTTCGGGCAGTACCTCGTTCGAGGACGCGAAGCCCTGGCTGAAGGCCGCTCCGAGGCGTCGGCCATCCGGTAGGGTGCCCGGCATGAATATCCCCGAGGATCTGCGGTACTCCCGCGACCACGAATGGGTGCGAGTCGAGGGATCCGCGGCACGGATCGGTATCACCGACTTCGCCCAGGACAATCTGGGCGACGTCGTTTTCGTCGACCTGCCCGATGTCGGCCGGGTCGTCGAGGCGAGCGAGGCGTTCAGCGAGGTCGAGTCGACCAAGTCGGTCTCGGAGATCTTCGCTCCGATCGGCGGCGCGATCACCCAGGTCAATGCGGCGCTGGGTGACAGCGCCGAACTCCTGAACAGCGATCCCTACGGCGAGGGATGGATCTGCGTGATCGAGGTGGCGGACCCCGCCCAACTCGACGACCTCCTGGACGCGGCGGGCTACCGGGCACTCATCGGCGACTGACGCCATGGGGTCGACGACCTGCGCCCAGTGCGGAAGCACCAACGCCAACGACGCCAACTTCTGTTCGGTGTGCGGAGGCCCACTCGACCGCCACGACGCCGATCACACGGCGTCGCATCCGGTCGTGTCGGTGCCGACACCCGACGAGGTGCCGATGGTGGTGGTGACCCGGGGCGCGAACGCCGGGTCTCGTTTCGCTCTGAGCGACGTGACCACCCGCATCGGCCGTCATCCCGAGAGTGAGGTCTTCCTCGACGACGTCACGGTCTCGCGCCGCCACGCGGAGATCCGCCGCGACGGTGCGGTGCTGACCATCTCCGACGTCGGGTCCCTGAACGGCACGTACCTCAACGGATCGCGGGTCGACACGGCTGCGCTGGCGGAGGGCGATCAAGTCCAGGTCGGCAAGTTCAAGCTGGTGGTCGTGTTCGGCGGTGGTGCCGATGAGTGACGGAGCGCCGAGCGACGGCGTACCGGGTCATCTCGCCATCGGCGAAGTGCTCGCGCTGTTGCAGACCGAATTCCCCGACGTGACGATCTCGAAGATCCGCTTCTTGGAGGCGCAGGGGCTGATCGTGCCCGAGCGCACGGCGGCCGGATATCGGAAGTTTTACGACGCCGACATCGCTCGGCTCCGCTGGGTACTCGCCCAGCAGCGCGACAACTTCCTGCCGCTCAAGGTCATCAAGGCTCGCCTCGAGTCGGGCGATCTCGACTCGGTCGGCCCCGTGACCTCGCAGCCAAGTCTCTGGGGCGAGTCCGACGGCGTGGCGGCCGCGGCGCCGCCGGTTCGCGCAGTGGCGCCGACCGATCCCGCCGATGCGACGGATGGGACCGTTGCGACCGAACCGGTCGAGCGCCCCCCGTCGTGGTTGGAAGAGTTGGTGGCATCGTCGACGACCGCGACACCGCGAGCTCAGCTGACGGCCTCGCCCGATCCCGGGGCGTCGATCATCGAGGCAACCGCGAGCGACGTCGCCGAGCCGGCACCGTCGGCGTCGGCGTCGTCCGAACCCGCGGCATCGTCCGAACCCCTGGCATCGTCCGAGTCCCCAAATCCCGACGTCTCGAATCCCGACGTCTCGAATCCCGACGCGCCAGGAATGGACGCGCATCCCGGGTCGGCGGGCGCCGCGTCGGACCGCACCCCGGTGGGCGTCGATCGTCCTGGCGACGCGTCGGTCGAGCGGATCGGCGAGCCGGCCCAGCGCGAGTCGCCGTCGTGGCTGGCTGCACTGCAGGAGCCCCCGACCGCGGCGGGGCAGGCGGAGGGAGTCGACAGCGGCGACCACAACCCGGTGCCCGACGATCAGGCCGCCGCCCCCTCGAGCGCTGCTGCCTCGGGCGCCGCTCCCTCGGGCGCCGCTGCCGACGAATCCGACCTGGAGCCGGAACGCAACGCTGGTCCCGCCGCCGATGACGGCGAGGACGGCACCCTGCGCTACGGCCGCGAAGAGATCGCCGAGCTCGTCGGCGTGTCGATCGCGGAGGTCGACGAGATGGTGACCTTCGGGCTGTTGCAACCGCTGATGGTCGGCGGCGAGCCGACGTTCGATCGGTCCTCGGTCGCCGTCGCCCGGGCCGTCGTCCGCTTCGGCGGTCGCGGCGTGGAGCCCCGCCATCTGCGTCTGTTCAAGAACGCTGCGGACCGCGAGGCCGGGTTCTTCGAGCAGCTCATTCTGCCGATGCTCAAGCAGCGCAACCCTGCGGCGCTCGACCGGGCGCGCACGAGCCTCATCGACCTGGCGGCTGCGGGGGAGGACCTGCACCGCGCCCTGATCGATCAGGCATTGCGGCCGCATCTCGGCCGATGAAGGGTCGTTGAGCGCAACCGCACAGCGCTATTCTCTCGGCGTGATCGAGGTCGATCTGGTCGGTGTCCGAGTCGAGGTCCCGGCGAACACGCCGGTCGTCGTGCTACGGGAGCGGGAGGGGCACCAGCGGGTGCTCACGATCTTCATCGGCGCGCCGGAGGCGACCGCGATCGCATTCGCCTTGGAGGGCGTCGAGACCCCGCGACCGCTCACGCACGACCTGTTCGAGTCGGTGCTCGACGAACTCGGCGTGCGGCTCGAACAGGTCGTGGTCACGAGCCTTGTCGACACCACGTTCTTCGCCGAGCTCTACCTGCGCACCGGCAACGAGGTGACCGTCGTGTCGAGTCGGCCCTCCGATGCGCTGGCACTCGCGGCACGGGTCGGCTGCCCGATCTATGTGGAAGACGTCGTGATCGACGAGGCCGGCGTGATCGAGGTGTCAGAGGCCGATCTCGACGACCCGGAACTGTCCGACGAGGTGGTCGAGGAGTTTCGTCAGTTCATCGATTCGGTGAATCCTGACGATTTCGCGTCCTGATCGCGCGCTCCGCGCGAACCTCGCGGTATGGTGACGCGGTCGTAATTCCGGCGATGTCACTTGTGAGGTCACGATGCAGCAGGACGGGTACACGGGCAGGCGGACCGCCGAGATCGTCGGCATCTCGTACCGGCAGCTCGACTACTGGGCCCGGACCGACCTGATCCGCCCGTCACTCGTCGACGCGGCGGGCAGCGGTAGTCGCCGTCAGTACTCGTACCGCGACCTACTGGAGTTGAAGGTCGTGAAGAGCCTGCTCGATGCCGGAATCAAGTTGGAGCAGGTGCGCCACGTGTTCAATTACCTCCGCGAGCAGCTCGGCGAGGACGTGGCCACGGCGAACATCGTGATCTCCGGCACGAAGTCGGTGCTTGTGCGTTCGGGCGAGGAGCTCATCGACGTGCTGCGGGCCGGGCAGGGCGTGCTCAACGTGTTGCCCCTCGGGGGTGTGAAGGAAGAGCTCGACGCGAGCATCCATCAGCTGCACCACGGCGACGAATCGCCCGGGATCGCGGCCGCTTTCTGACCGGTAGTCTCGCGGCGTGACGCTGCGATACTCCCCTCTGGATGCCGTGCACCGCGAGCTCGGTGCCCGCATGGTTCCCTTCGGCGGCTGGGACATGCCGCTCAACTACGCAGCGGGAACGCTCGCCGAGCACCGGGCGTGCCGCACGTCCGCCGTCGTGTTCGATGTGAGCCACCTGGGGACGGTTCGGGTCGCAGGCCCGAACGCGTACGAGCGACTCCAGGCCGCCTTCACCAACGATCTGGGCAAGATCGAGCCCGGCCGCTGCCAATACACCCATCTGCTCGACGACGACGGCTCGGTGCTCGACGACATCATCGTGTGGTGGCGCCACGACGACGTGTTCGACGTCATGCCGAATGCCTCGAACACCGCTGGGGTGCGCAGCGCGCTCGGCGAGGAGACCGACGGGTTCACCATCGCGGATGTCACCACGCAGCGCGCGATCCTGGCCATTCAGGGGCCCACCGCTCGAGACCTGCTCTCCGCAGTGCTCCCGGCGGCCGCTGCGGTCGGACGGTTCCGGGTGGCCGACGTCGAGATCGACGGCACCCCGTGCGTCGTCGCGGGCACCGGGTACACGGGCGAGGACGGCGTCGAGATCGCTGTGCCGGTCGAGCGTGCCGCCGACGTGTGGCGCATGGTCACCTCGGTCGGCATCGAGCCGGCCGGTCTCGGCGCGCGCGACACACTCCGGCTCGAGGCCGGCCTGCCGTTGCACGGCCACGAGTTGGGGGCCGGCATCACCACCCTGAACGCCGGTCTCGGCTGGGTCGTCTCGTGGACGAAGGGGCCATTCCGGGGTCGTGAGGCGCTCGACGCGCAGCGTGAAACAGGCGTTGAGCCGGTCCTCGTCGGTATCCGCACCGAGGGGAAGCGCCCGCCGCGTGCCGAGATGCCGGTCCTGCGCGGCGGGGCCGAGGTGGGACGGGTGTCGTCGGGCAACTACTCGCCGATGCTCGACTGCGGCGTGGCGCTCGCATTCGTCGATGCGTCGGTCGCAACGGGCGATGCGGTCACGCTCGTCGGTCGCGGCAACGAACTCGTCGGCACGGTGGTCGACCTGCCGTTCGTCCGTTCGCCCAGGTGACGGTCGCCCCGCGCATGGACCGCTGACCCCGCAGGTCCGGCCGCCGCCGCTCGAGCCGAATCAGCGCGCTCCGCGGCGGGCCTCGGCCGTGAGAGCATCGAAGAACCGCTGTTGGACCGGATCGAGTGCCGCCGTGTCCTCGGGGTGCCACTGCACCGCAACGAGCCAGCCGCCGTAGCCCACGAGCTCGAGCCCCTCGACGGTGCCGTCGGCGGCGGTTGCGATGACGCGCAGGCCGTCGCCCACGCGCTCGACGGCTTGGTGGTGGTGGCAGTCGCCGTGCGGCTCGTCGCCGTCGAGCAGAGCCGCGAGGGTCGTTCCCGGACTCACCCGGAAGCGGTTGTGCGTTGGAGCGCCGCCGTTCGGGGTGCCGTGTGGGCCGCGCCCCGGCTCGTCGACGATGTGCTGGGTCAGCGAGCCGCCGCAGCGCACGTTCATCAACTGCAGGCCGCGGCAGATCGCGAGCACCGGGAGCCGAGCGGCGAGCGCCGCGTCGAGCAGCGCAACCTCGAAATCATCCTGCACGTCGCTGATGCCGTACACCGACGGATGCGGTGCCTCGCCGTAGCGAGCAGGGTTCACGTCGGGTCCACCGGTGAGCACGAGGGCGTCGAGGGTCGCGACCACGTCGTCGGCTGCGGCGGGGTCAAGGGGTCGAGCGCCGAGTACCGCAGCGAGCGCCCCGGAGCGCTCGACAGCATCGACGTAGGTGTCCTGGATGGCGACGGCGCCGAGCAGCGGGAACGGATGATCGACGGGCATGCGGCGGGCGGTGATGCCGATGACGGGAAGGGGACGAGCCATCGGTGCAGCGTATTGCGGTCACCCGGTGTCGGTGCCGTTCCTCAAGAGCCATGGGGTGCGTGCCGATGGGAGGCGCATGGGGATCTACACGAAGCAGCGACGGCACGCGTTCGGACGATCGGTTGCGGCAACGGCGCTCGTCGCGGTGACGGCAACCTGGTCGATGTCGGGAACCGGGCCGCGCGCCGAGGCGTCCGACGGCGACAGCCCGATCTCGGGTCGGGTCTTTCGCGACTACAACGCGAACGGGACCTTCGACGCCGCCGACGAACCGACCCAGGGGGGCATCGTGGTCACGTTGTACGACGACGCGGGTCAGAGCTCGTCGACGACGTCGGCCGACGACGGATCGTGGTCGGTTCCGGTCGCTTCGCCGATGGGCGACGGCGCGGCGCACGACCGCTACCGCGTCGAGTTCACGATCCCGACCGCCCTGTCGTTCCTCCAACCCGGCCCCGAGGTCGACGATCCGTCGGGCCACGGCACCATCGACGCGCCGCTCACCAGCGACGGGCCCGTGGTCGTCGCCGCCGCCGGTGACACCGACGTGAACTTCGCTGTGAACGATCCTTCCGACTACTGCGGGACAGCCCCCGATGTGGTCGTGTCATGCTTCCTGTTCGGCCACCACAACTTCGACAACGGCACGAGCACCGGCGCGGACAACCCCGCCCTCGCCTCGTTCGGCTGGAACGACGACGGCGACCGCATCGTCGACGGCACCGACCCCGTCGGCATCGCAGCGGCGGACGTGACGACCGTCGCCCCGATCGGCACGACCACGCAGAGCCCGGGCATCGGCAGCGTGTTCGGTCTCGGATACAGCCGGTCCGAGAACGCGCTCTACAGCGCCGCATTCCAGAAGCGTCACGTCGGCTTCGGTGCCGGCGGCACCGGCGGCATTTACCGCACCGATCGAGCGACGGGCGAGACCGAGTTGTACGTCGACGTCAATGCCGTCATGCCCGCGGTGCCCGCCGGGCGACCCTACGCGGGCTCACCCGCTGCCGGCCCCGACCCGCACCCGGATACGGCCGGCGGAAACTGGTTCAACGACGTCCGCGACCCGGCGGACACCTCTATCGATTCGTGGGCGGCGTCGCATCGCGGGGTCGCCAAGATCGGCCTCGGCGACGTGGAGATCTCCGCCGACGGCACGCAGCTGTATACGGTCAACCTCGCGACCGCCGAGCTCTACACGATCGACCTCGTGGCCGGTGACCCGATCACGACACCCGCCGAGGCGAGCCGGATCGCCGCCGACCCGATCCCGACCGAGCAGTGCGCCGCCGACAGCGATGCGATGGCCTTCGGCCTCAGTATGCACGACGGTGAACTCTTCGTCGGTGTGACCTGCACCGGGGAGTCCACCGGCAGCGCGTCGGACGTGTCGTTCCACATCTACACCTACGACCCGTCTCGTGCCGTTCCGTGGGAACACGAGGTCGAGGTCCCGTGGACCGCCACCAACCCCAGCTGGAGCTCGTTCGCCTGGAAGGACTGGGACTCGTCCTGGATCGGCGACGGTGGGAGCGGCCATCCGGCGCTTGCGTCGACCGACACGGGCGAGGGGATCACCTTCCTGTTGGAAGGCCAGCGGTACCTGTCCGACATCGAATGGGACGGTCAGGACATGATCGTCGGGTTCCGCACCCGTCACGGTGATCAGGGTTCGTCGGTGGCCGGCTGGCCGGACGCCCGCTTTCCGACGGTGATCACCGCCGGGGCCTCGGGCGGGGTTGAGATGTGGAACGGCGCATCGTCGTCGTCGGGCGACATCATGCGCGCCTGCTGGGACGGTTCCGCCTGGGTCGTGGAGTCCGGCGCAGTCTGTGGCGGGACGGCCGGATCCGCCGACAGCGAGTCGGCCTTCGGTGGCCCGACACAAAGCTGGTTCGACGACCGGTCGAACACGGTGCACCCCGAGGGATCGCTCGGTGGGCTCGCGACGTTCCAGGGTTCGCACAAGATCGCGACCTCCGCGAACGCGATCACCGGCAGCTACATCAGCGATGTCGCGTGGCTCAACCTCGACAACGGCGGCAGCGATGTGGGCTTCGGTGCCATCCGCGGCGGTGCACCCTCCTCCGGGCGCAACGGTCAGAGCGTGGTGGTCTACGAGGGTCCGGGCTTCGGGGTGGACCCCGGACCGAACGTCGCGGGCGTCGGCTTCGGGAAGGCAGCGGGCCTCGGCGACGTCGAGTTGCTGTGCGACAACGCACCCGTCGAAATCGGCGACTACGTGTGGCTCGATACCGATGGCGACGGCCGCCAAGATCCGGGTGAGGATCCGATCGCGGGCGTCGAGGTCACACTCGACGACGGTCTCGGACACTCCTCGACGATCACCACCGACGCGAACGGTCGGTACCGCTTCGCCGGGCTCACGCCCAACCTCACCTACACCGTCAGCATCACCGTCGGACAGCCGTCGCTCGCCGGGCTCGCACCGACGAGTGCCGATGCCCTCGCCGAAGGCGGGGCGGACGGACGAGACAGCGACGGCGTCCGGGCCGGAACCTCGGTGACGGCGACCGCCGCAGTCGGGGCGGCCGGCCACAACGACCACTCGTTCGACTTCGGCTTCCGTCCCGGCCTGGCGCTCGGCAACCTCGTGTGGCTCGACGTCGACGACGACGGCACGGTCGATGCGGGGGAGGCCGGGATCGAAGGCGTCGCCGTGCGGCTGTACCAAGGTGCGACCCTGGTCGCGTCCACGGTCACCGACGCCGACGGGCACTACCTGTTCGATGGGCTCGACCCCGGCGACTACGAGGTGGAGATCACTGCGCCGGCGGGCTTGCTCAGTTCCGCGGGAGGCGGCACCTACGAGCCCGCACCCGACCCCGATGACGACACCGACAACGTCGACGATGGTACGACTACTGCCGACCCCACCGTGGTGCGCTCCGGGGTCGTGACCCTCAGCACCGGCGGCGAGCCGACGTCTGAGGACGGCGACAACACGTCGAATCTCACGGTCGACTTCGGCCTGCACGCGCCGAGCACCAACCCCGAGCTGTCGCTTGTCAAGAAGCTGGCGGGCATGGAGGGGACGACGGCCGCGTGGCAGATCGACGTGCTCAACACCGGCGACGGCCCGGCCACCGACGTCGTGCTGGTCGACGAACTGCCTGAAGGGCTGGACGCGCTCGATGCCACCGGTGACGGCTGGCAGTGCGACGTCGAAGCGAACGTCTTCACCTGCGAGCTCGACCATCCGCTTGCCGTGGGTGAGACGGGGACCGTCACGGTCCGCACCGAGGTCACAGGAACAGGCATGATCCGCAACGTTGCATCGGTCGAGGCGGCCGAGGACGAGGCGAATCTCGACAACAACGTCGGCGGCGACGAGCTGACGGTCGATGAGCCGACAACCACGACGAGCACCACCACCTCGACGACCACGACGACCCCGCGGGCGACGACCACGACGACGGCGCCGAGCGCCGGCGCGGCGAGCGAACTCGCGATGACGGGATCGAGCGTGTTCGCCCTGGTGATCGCGGCGGCGGTCGCTCTCGTCGCGGGCGCCGCGGCGCTCAGAGCCGCTCGAAATTCCGGCGCAACTCCCAGTCGGTGACGGTCCGGTTGAACTCGGCCCATTCCTGCTTCGCCATGTGGAGCAGGAATGGGCATCGTCGCCGAACGCTCGTATGCTCCTGCCGTGCCCGTTGAAGGCCATATAGGCAAGCGCATGAAGGCGGCATCGGTCCGGCCGTCTATTGCCACACCGAGGTTCCTCGTCGCTCGCCGGAGAGCCCTGGTGTCGCTCGGTGTGGTGCTGGTGGCCGTACTCGTCGGCTGCGGTGAGGCGCCGACCGACGAGGTTTCGTCGGCTCGGATGGTAGAGCTGCCGGCCCGCTCGGTGGTGTACGCATCCGGCGATTCGTTGGGTGTCGCCGTCCCATCGGGAAGTGATATCGAGTTCCTGTCGGAGTCCGGCCAGACCGTCGGCACCGCGCCGGTGGAGGGTGACATCGTCGCCGTTGATGTATCGACCGTCGGGCCGAGGGCATGGCTGGAGGTGCTGACCTGCGCAACTCCGGCGGTAATCGATGACACCGCTGGCCGCGTCTGTAGAAGGGGTGAACAGTCGGTCCACCTGTTCACTTCCGAACACGGCGCGGGCTTCTCGCCGGTGTGGTCGACTGCGCTGGGTTCGGTCGAAAAGGTGGGCGCGGTGAGTTCGATGGGAGGACCGCTGGTTGTCGACGACGCAGCGATCGTGGCGGTGTGGTTCTTGCGTGATGACACTGAACTGGCCGTGCGGGTCGAGCAGGATGGTTCAGCCTCGGAGATTCCCGCGGCCCCGGGGGGCGATATCATCTGCGCCGCATCCGGCACGGTATTCGCCGCAAGCAGGTCGATGGGGGCCGGTCGCACCTTCATGGGCTATCGAAACGGCCGCTGGCGAGGCATCGAAAACCTCAACACCGATCCCGACGCCTACGATGCTCAGCTTGGGTGCTCCGCGAGCGAAGCGGTCGTGTTCACCACGAGCAAGGATCGTTGGACCATCAGTCGTGTGGACCCTGAGTCTCTCGTTGGCGACAAGGCTGAGTCATACGACGGCAGCGCCCAACTGGTGACAGCAGGTCAGCAGGCAGCAATCGTGGTGGGAGCGTTCAAGCCGTCTTCGGACGCCCCGACCGCATCACTCGCAGTCATCCGCGCGAGTGGAATCACACGCCACACCATCCCCGATGACCGTGTACGCCGCCTGATGGTCGAAGGAGCGATTCCCAAGGAAGGAGACGTCGACCTCTATCCCAGGTGGGTAATCGATATCGGGGGGCGGGCAGTCGCGGTATTCGTTGAGTCCGACGTGAACCCGGACCGACAGGCGTATGCGTGGGAGACGGTCGACGTGTGACGCGGCTCCGCGTGTTCACCGCGTGCCTCGCTGTCGCGGCGTTTGCAGCCTCAGGGTTCCCGCTCGGTATGGCGGAAGCCGCCGCCGCGACACCCGAACACACCGAGCCGCCGTCGGTTCAGTTCAACATGTACGGGAACGGCGGTGCAAGCGATCCGACGTTCTTCAACTTCGACGTGCTCGTCGCGGGCGCCGCGGCGCTCAGAGCCGCTCGAAATTCCGGCGCAACTCCCAGTCGGTGACGGTCCGGTTGAACTCGGCCCATTCCTGCTTCGCCATGTGGAGCAGGTGGAAGTGGACATCGTCGCCGAACGCCGCCCGCGCGATCTCACTCGCCTCGAACCGGTCGATCGCCTCGACCAGGGTGGAGGGGATCCGCGGGAGGTCGGCCTCGTAGCCGTTGCCGAGGAACGCCTCGGGCGGCTCGATGCGGTTCTCGATTCCGTGGATGCCACCGGCCACCGTCGCCGCCAGCGCGATGTATGGGTTGCAGTCGGCGCCGGGGATGCGACTCTCGACTCGCATGCCCTGCCCGTGTCCGACGACCCGGAAGCCGAGCGTGCGGTTGTCGGTGCCCCAGCCGATGGCGGTCGGCGCCCACGAGCCGGGCTGGTAGCGCTTGTAGGAGTTGATGAACGGCGCCCAGCAGATCGCGAAGTCGCCGGCGGTGGCGAGGAGCCCGCCGAGGTACCAGCGGAAGGTGTCCGAGAACCCGCGGCCGGACTCGTCGGCCATGACGGATCGGTCGGTCGAGGCGTCCCACAGCGACGAGTGGATGTGGCACGAGCTGCCGACCTCGTCGATGTGGTGCTTCGCCATGAACGTGAGGGCCCGGCCAGCGAGCGCCGCGATCTCCTTGGCACCGTTCTTGTAGACGGTGTGGTTGTCGGCCATCCGCAGCGCCTCGGCGTACCGCAGGTTCAGCTCGTGTTGACCGAGGCCGGCCTCGCCCTTGGAGTTCTCCACCGGGATGCCGGCCGCCGCCATGTCGTTCCGGATCTTGCGGATGAGCCACTCGTCCTTGGATGTTTGCAGGATGTGGTAGTCGATCACGTAGGGGCTCGACGGTGTGAGGCCCTTGAACCCCTGCTTCCACGCCTGCTCCATGGATTCCTGGAAGAGGAAGAACTCGAGTTCGGTGCCGGCCTTCACCGTGTAGCCGCGCTCGGCAGCGAGGCCGAGTTGGCGTTGCAGGATCGCCCGCGGGGACACCTCGATCGGGGCGTTGTCGTGGTCGACGAGGTCGCCGATGACCAGGGCCGTCTTCTCCAGCCAGGGGACAACGCGCAGCGTCGACATGTCGGGGAGGCACACGAAGTCGCCGTAGCCGGTCTCCCAACTCGTGAAGCGGAAGCCGTCGAGGACCTTCATGTCGACGTCGACCGCGAGGAGGTAGTCGCACGCCTCGATCACGCCCCCGTTGCGACCGAGTTCGTCGACGAAGAAGCGGGCCAGCACGCGCTTGCCCATGAAGCGACCCTGCATGTCGGGAAAGACGACGAGCACGGTGTCGATCTCGCCGTCCTCGACGAGCGCAGTCAGTTCCTGAACGGTCAGCATGGGTCCTCCGGAGGGCGTGATCGGCGACGGGTGCTCGAGCGTCGATTAGATGGGCGTGGTGTACGCGGACGTGATGCCGCCGTCGATCAGCAGCGATTGACCCGTCATGAACGAGCTCTCGTCGCTCGCGAGGAACAGCGCGCCGTTCACCATCTCCTCCGCCTCGCCGAAGCGGCCCATCGGGATGTGCACGAGGCGGCGCTCGCGCTTCTCATCGTCGGACAGGAACTTCGCGAGGAGCGGCGTGAGGACCGGACCCGGGCACAGAGCATTGGCCCGAATGCCCTGCCGGGCATAGATCGCGGCGATCTCTCGGGTCATCGACAGCACGGCGCCCTTCGACGAGGTGTAGGCGATCTGGGGCGTCGCAGCGCCCATGTGGGCCACGAAGCTGGCGACGTTCACGATGGAGCCGCCACCCGAATCGAGCATGGCGGACAGCCCGTACTTGCAGCACAGGAAGAGGCCCTTGACGTTCACGTCGAACGTGAAGTCCCACGTTTCCTCGCTGGTGTTGAGCGGTGTGTCGTCGTCGCCGGGGGAGACCCCGGCGTTGTTGTACAACACGTCGAGCCCACCCCACGTGTCGACCGCGACGCGAATCATCGCCTCGACCTGGGAGGCGTCACGCACGTCGACGGTCACGGCCCGAGCCGCGTCGCCGATCGCCGCAGCCACCTCGGCGGCGGCATCGCCGTTGGCATCGGCGACCACGACCCGGGCACCTTCGGCGGCGAAGCGCTCGCACGCGGCGCGTCCCATGCCAGCGCCACCACCGGTGATGACTGCGATCTTGTCGTCGAGACGCCCCATGGCTGCTCCTGCTCGCTCGGAGGGTGATGTCGAGGCGCCACACTACGGCCCGCCGCGAGCGCGGCGGTAGTGTGCGCGCCATGTCGACCACCGGCCCCGAAGCTTCGCCGCGAACCCCGCTGCGCTCCTCGTATGACCTCGTCGTCGCAGGCGTGAAAACGCCCGCAGCCGACGGGGCGACCTTCGACGTCGCAGAACCGGCGACCGGCGCCCGCCTGACCACCGTTTCGCAGGCCGGCAAGGCCGACCTGGACGCCGCGCTCAGCGCGGCGTCCGACGAGTTCGAGACGGGCGCCTGGCGCCGGACCAACGCCACCGCCCGCGGCAGGGTCCTCTATCGGGTGGCCGAACTGCTGCGCGAGCGCGCCGAGGACTTCGCGGTGGCAGAGGCCCGCAACGGCGGCCACCCGATCGGCAACGCCCGCTGGGAGGCGAACGCTGCGGCCGACGTGTTCGAGTTCTTCGCGGGAGCGACGAACAAGCACTACGGCCAGGTCATCCCGGTGCAAGACGACGGGCTCGACGTTGCGCTGCGCGAACCGGTCGGGGTGTGCGGCCTGATCGTGCCGTGGAACTTCCCGCTGCTCATCACCACATGGAAGGTCGCCCCCGCTCTGGCGTGTGGCAACCCCGTGGTGGTCAAGCCCGCCTCGCTGACCCCCATCACGGCGCTCATGCTGGCGGACGTGCTGCTCGACGCGGGGGTGCCGCCCGCATGCGTGTCGGTGCTCCCGGGGCCCGGTTCGACGCTGGGCAACCGCTTGGTCGCGGATGCACGGGTCAACAAGATCAGCTTCACCGGCGACAGTTCGACCGGCGCGCAGATCATGCGCACCTGCGCCGACAACATCACTCGCGTCTCGCTCGAACTCGGCGGCAAGTCGGCATGCATCGTCTTCGACGACGCCGATCTCGAGGCCGCGATCGCGGCCACCCCCATGTCGGTGTTCGACAACACCGGCCAGGACTGCTGCGCTCGGAGCCGATTCATCGTTCACCGGTCCGTCTACGACGACTTCGTCGCCGGGTTCGTCGCCGGCACCCAACGGCTCGTGGTCGGCGATCCCCTCGACGAGGCCACACAGCTCGGGCCCATGATCTCGGAGGGCCAGCGACGAACCTCGCTCGAGTACCTCGAGGTCGCGTCGGCCGAGGGAGCCCGCCGGCTCTGCGGCGGCGACGCGACCGGCCCCGGCTGGTACCTGTCGCCCGCCGTGCTTGCCGATGTCGACAACTCCATGCGGGTGGCGCAAGAAGAGATCTTCGGCCCCGTCGCCTCGATCATCCCCTTCGACGACGAGGCCGACGCAATCCGCATCGCGAACGACAGCCCGTACGGCCTGTCCGGCTCGCTGTGGACCAAGGACCTCGGGCGCGCGATGCGCGTGACCCGCGGCGTGCGCACCGGCGTGATGAGCGTGAACACGTCGCGCAGCGTCCGCACCGAGGCGCCCTTCGGTGGGTTCAAACGGTCGGGGGTGGGGCGCGAGTTGGGCATGGCAGCCATGGACCACTACACCGAACTCCGCAACGTGTTCTTCAGCGCGACCTGAGGGCACGGCGCGCCGTGCTCGACCTGGTACCCGACCTGCGGGGCTGGCTCGGCGGCGGCGCGCTCGTGGCCCTCGCCCGCGTCGTCGACCTGGACGGATCCGGTCCCCGGCTGCCCGGCGCCGCCATGGCGATCAGCGACGACGGCCGCGTCGCCGGCTCGGTGTCGGGGGGCTGCATCGAGTCGGCGGTGGTGACCGAGGCGCTCGACGTTCTCGACGACGGCGCGGCGCGGCTCGTGCGCTTCGGGTACAGCGACGACGACGCGGTCGCTGTCGGCCTCACCTGCGGGGGAACGGTGCACGTGTTCATCGAGGTCGTCACCGCGTCGCGGTGGGCGGCGATCGAGCGGATCGCGGCCGCGGTAGCCGAGGATCGGCCGGCAGCGGTGGCGACGGTGGTCGCGGGACCGGGCGCCGGAGCCTGGGTCGACCTCGCGGGTGATCGCGCGGGTGATCGCGCGGTACCGGCCGACGCCACTGCGGACCGGGCGCAGGCGGGTGCGGCGTGGGCCGGCTCCCTCGGCGATCCCGGCCTCGATCGGGTGGTGCGGCGCGACGTGATCGGCGAGATGGCATCGGGCCGCAGCGGCGTGCGCCGCTACGGATCGAGCGGCGAAGCCGGCGCGGACGACGTCGCCGTGTTCATCGAGACATTCGCACCGCCGCCCCGCATGATCATCTTTGGGGCGATCGACTTCACCGCGGCCCTCGCCCGCGTCGGCAAGATCCTCGGGTTCCACGTGACCGTGTGCGATGCACGCGCGGTCTTCGCGACGTCGCTGCGGTTCCCGATGGCCGATCAGGTCCTTGTCGACTGGCCGCATCGGTACCTCGATCGCTGCGGCGCCGCTCTGGGCGCGAACGACGCCGTGTGCGTGCTGACCCACGACCACAAGTTCGACGTGCCGGCGATCGCGGCCGCGCTGGCGACGCGGTGCGGCTACATCGGCGCGCTCGGTTCGCGGCGCACGACCGAGGAACGCGCACGTCGACTCCGTGCCGCCGGCGTGACCGATGCGGCCCTGCGCCGCGTGCGCGCCCCGATTGGTCTCGATCTCGGGGCGCGCACACCGGAGGAAACCGCCATCGCGATCTGCGCCGAGATCATCACCGTCCGCACCGGTCATGCCGCCGGGCCGCTCCGGGACGGAACGGGACCGCTCCACGACGCGTCGACGGGCTCGCTCATCCGTTCGCCGACCGGCGGGTTGGCGCGGCTCGGTGACGTTGAAGCAGAGTTTCCACCGACCATGCCGACGAAACCGGCACGTCCCGAAAGAGAGTGACAGGATGCGCAGCGCCCGATCGCTAGTTGGAGGCACCCTTCTCGCCGCGTCGTTGGCGGCTGCGCTCGGTGGGTGCGCACAACCCGAGAAGGACCAGAAGGTTCGGATCACGGGCGAGCGCGAGCAGGCGGTCCCGACGACCGACGAGACCACCACCTCGACGACCTCGACGACCACGACATCCCTGTACTACGGCCCCGACGGCGCCGCGTCGAAGCCGGCGGAAACAACGGCGCCGGCCGCCGACGGCGACACGGACGCGCCGGCCGCCGAGACGACCACCACCGCAAAGGGTCGCTGACCGGGGTGGTGTCGCTCGACGGACGGCCCCTGCTGGTGCCGCCGTCGGCCCCGCCGTATCAGGGGTACCAACTCCACGCCGGCGTCTTCACGCCCAGGCAATGCCGGCGAATCGTCGATCTGGCTCACGGCATGCGGCTCGACGACGCGTTGCTCGAAGGCGTCGCCGGCGCCGAGATCGCCGACGAGGGAATCCGGCGATCCCGGACCGCCTGGATCCCTCCGACCGACGAGAGTTGGTGGATCTACGACAAGCTCGCCAAGGTCGTCGCGAAGGCGAACCGGACCTACCGGTTCGACCTGACCGGCTTCGCCGAGGACCTGCAGTTCACGGCCTACGACGAGCCGGGCGCCTTCTACGGTTGGCACCAGGATGGACTCGACGGCGCGGTCGCCGTGCGCAAGCTGTCGATCGTGGTGCAGCTCACCTCGCCGGACGAATACGAGGGCGGCGAACTGCAGTTCTTCGAGGTGCTCGACGATGACGACGACGAGCGGTTCGAGGAGTTCACCGTGCTGTCGCGCGAGCTGGGCACGGCCATCGTCTTCCCGTCGTTCGAATACCACCGCGTGATGCCGATTCGCTCGGGAGCGCGGCATTCGCTGGTGAGCTGGGTCAGCGGCCCGCCGTTCCGATGACCCGCTGACGGCCGTCGAGGAACGCCTCGATCACGCCGTTCGCCGCCTCGGGCCATGCATGGCCCCCTCCGACGCGAACGTCCCAGACCTCACCCCCCTCGGCGCAGCCCGTGGCAACAGCGACGAGCGATGCGCCGATCGGATCCCTCTCGCTGGGTGCCTCGCAGCTCAGGAGTCGCCGCCAGGCGGCGAGCGCATCATCGACCGGTGCGACGTCATAGACCGCTCCGGCCCACCTGCGGGCGGCGGCACCGCCAAGCGCCGCGTTCATCCCTGGGCCCTCACCGCCCTTCGGCGGATACACGTCGTCGCCCGGAGCGGAGATCGACAGGACCGAGAGGCCGTCGGCCGTGGTGCACGAGGACGGAACCAGCGGCCCCTGAACCTGGACGAGCGCAGCGAACCGCGAGGGCTGCGCGCACGCGACGGCCGCGGCGAGGTGGCCGCCCGCTCCGTGACCGAGCGCGACGACCCGCGACTGGTCGATGCACAACGACTCGCCGAGGCGGTCGATCACCTCGAACGCCGCGCCGACGTCATCGGGATCCTCACGGGTCGCGCCGACGTTCCACTGTGGCGGGTCGCCCAGCGGCGCGAGCGTGGCGACCACCAGGCCACCCGGCTGTGCGATTGCGTCGAGCCGCGTGGCTCCGACGTGCTCGTCGACCGAGGTGCCGGCATCGCCGAAATCGAGCAGGAGTGGCCTCGGGGCGCCCGCTTCGGCCGTCCCGCCGACGAGGCGAACCGATCGATCCAGCCCGCTGATGCGCAACGACATTGTGGTGGCCGCTATCTGGGCCGGGTCGTCGGTGTTCTCACAGCCCGGGGACCGTGCCGAACGCAGCGCGACCTCCGGCGGTTCGAGCCGTGGGATCGACGACGGCGAGCGCTGGGGCACGTGGCGATCACGCGAGGCGACCGCGCCGAAGGTCACCAGCGCGGCGGCGACCAGCGCGGCGCCGAGCCAGAACACGAGCCCGGATCGGCGCCCTGATCCAGGCCGACGCGATCCAGGCCGACGCGATCGGCCCGGCTCGGCGGGCTCCGGGGCGGGGCGCACCGGGTGGGCCGGTGGGGGAGCGCCGAGTGCGGCAAGGGCCGAGCGGGGCGGCGGGGCGATGCGCCCGATCAGCGTGGCCGTCGAGTCGTGGTCGCGGCGGGTCAATCGTGCGGTCTCGGCGACGCCGAACCCACCGACGTGATGCAGCGCCACCGCAACCCGGACTCCGACCGAGGCGTCCATGAGCTCGCCGACCCACGCGTCGCCGGCCGGAGGATGCTCGTCGGAATGCTCGTGGCCGGTGGCGACGGCCCGCGCTGCGAGCCACGCGAGGTCGAAGTCGCCGACCTCGTCGGGGTGATCGGCCACCCACGCCAGGCAGGAGTCCGCAAGCGCGGCGCGGCGCCGGGGGTCGCGAACGAACCACGCCAGCACGCCGTTGGCGAGCGCGCGTGCGTCGTCGCGGTAGGTCTCAGCGGGCACGCTGGCGGAGCCTATCGGCGAGGAACGCGGCTACCGCCGCACGTTCTTCAGCTGTGCGATCGTCGGCAACTCGTCGACGGTGACCGCTCGGAAACGCGGCGGAGCGGGGTCGTCGAGATGGTCGAGCGTCGCGACCTCGGGGGCGGTCTCGCGCTCGGCGAGCCCCTCGCTGATCCAGTTGTCGATGCCGGCGAGCATCGCGCCCGAGTCGGTGGCTGCATCCTCGGGCGTCCAACGGGCGGTGATCCGACGCACCGATCCCTCGTCGAGATCGAGCAGCGAGGCGACTCGGGCCGGCGACAGGCCGCTGAGATGGCGCATGACGAGCACGAGTCGCTCGTCCGCCTCATGGCGCGCCAGGTCTCGGCACAGGCGGGAACGCTGCGAGGCGTAGGTGACCGACGGCGCGGTCAACGGCACGCTCGACGCGATCTGGCTCCGGTGCCGGACGATCTGTTCGGCCACGGCACGGGTCACCTCGGTGGCGATCGCCGCCGGATCGGCACCGGCGGCCGAACGAAGCGCATCGCCCGCGACGGCCATCGCCGCCCCCGGATGGCCGAGGAGGCGATAGGCCAGCCGATACGCGAGAGGCAGCATGGCCCCAAGCCGTCCGTGGAGGTTCGCCGGAGCAGGAAGCGGCGCGAGCGCCGGCATGACCGTCGGCGCCGCAGGCTCGAACGACATCGGCTCGAAGCCGATGAGCGCCGGCGAGATCCCGCCGTGCGTCGCTCCGTCTGCCGCATCGTGATTCCACCCCATGGGCCCGACCTCGACTCCTTCGCTCTGCGTGGGATCGTACACACCCATAGTGCAGGTCCGCGGTCCACCCTCCAATGGGAACAAGTCGGATGCAACCGGGTCGGGCGACCCACGCGCCAGACTGTTCGGGTGAGCGGCGCACCCGACGACCCATCCGACCCAGCGGCGTCGGCGCAACGAAACACCCCGCGACCCGGGGCCCCAAGCCCGGATGAGGTCTGGCGCCAACTCCAGTCGTTGCCGGGCGCGGACGGCGCGGGTGCACCACCGACATCGGCTCGACCGGCGCCTGACGATGCGCCCGACGATGCGCCGGCGACCATCGCACTCCCACCGACGGACCTGCCGTCGGCCGCCCCTCCGCGGCAATACCACGTGCCTGCCGGCGGTCGCGTCGCGCCGCGCAGCGCCCCTCGGACATCGGCCGCGCCGCGCCAGGGCCAGGCGGCATCGGCCGACCCGGTCCACCGCCCACCGGCATCGGTTGCGCCGGTGCGCCCCCGCGCCGTCGCCGCTCCCGTCGCGGCGGTTCCCGTTGCCGCTGTTCCCATTGCCGCTGCGGCCTCGGCCGCAGCGCCCGGCGCAACGCCGCCCGCTACCCGCGCCCCTCACCGGCGGCGACGCCGGCCGTGGTACCGGCCCAAGCTCCGGTGGTTCGTGCTCTACCTCCCGATGCTGGTGATCGCACTGATTGCCGCTGCCGGGCTGTGGGCATGGCACACCGTGAACGGGCTCTACCGCGTCGATGTCGGCGATGCGTTGTCGGCCCAGGGCGGCGAAGCGGTGAACTATCTGGTCGTCGGATCCGACTCGCGCGAGGGCGGCGACCCCGACACCGAGGACGGCTCGACCACGGTGTCGGGGCGGCGCAGCGACACGATCATCGTGCTGCGTACCGACGGCGACCGGTCGACCATGATGTCGATCCCTCGAGACCTCTGGGCGACCAACCCGGCAACGGGCAAGTCGGGGCGGATCAACGCGACCTACAACGCCGGTCCCGCGAATCTCGTCAAGGCCGTCACCTCGAACCTTGGCATTCCGATCCACCGCTACGTCGAGGTCGACTTCGTGAGTTTCGCCGGGATGGTCGACGCGATGGGCGGGGTGACGATCGACTTCCCGCACGCGGTGTCGGACCGCAACTCGGGTCTGCTCATTCCGACGGAAGGCCCGCACGTGCTGGACGGCAAGACGGCCCTCGCCTACGTGCGCTCGCGCCATTACACCGAGATCATCGACGGCGTCGCTCGGCAGGAACCGACCGCCGATCTCGGTCGCCAACAACGCCAGCAGGGGTTCATCCGCACCGTCCTCGACGGCGTGGGGTCCACGCGCAACCCGGTGACCCTCCTGCGGGTGGCAGGCGCTGCGAGCAAGGGCGTCCGCGTCGACCGCGACCTCGGCCTGGGCGATCTCGTCAGCCTTGCGCGTCACCTGGCCGGGGCAACCCCCGAGACGGTCGTGCTTCCCACGACACCGGCGCGCAAGGGCGGAGCCGCCGTGCTGCTGCTCAAGGAGCCCGACGCCGGGCCCGTCCTCGCGGGCTTCGGCGCGAACCGCTGACGCCGCGCGGACGTGGCGATGCCGGCACCGAAGGTGCGCCATCGATCGCCTAGCCTTCGCCGGTCCATCGATTCGAAAGGCAGTCCATGACCACGACTCCCGCGCCCGCGGCTGACGGCTCCTCGCCTCGCACCACCAAGTTCTCGTCCCCGATGCCGATGACCGTCGCGCCGGAGACGAGCTATCAGGCGACGATCTCCACGAGCCTGGGCGACATGGTTGCCTTCCTGCACCCGAACAAGGCGCCGCAGACGGTCAACAACTTCGTGAACCTCGCCCGGTACCACTACTACGACGGGCTCGTGTTCCACCGGGTCATCTCCGGGTTCATGATCCAGGGAGGGTGCCCCGAGGGATCCGGCCGCGGCGGCCCGGGCTACCGATTCGCCGACGAGCTGCCGACCCCCGGCGCCTACGAGATCGGCTCGCTCGCCATGGCGAACGCCGGCCCCAACACCAACGGCAGCCAGTTCTTCATCGTGTCGGGCGCGTCGGGCGTGGGACTCCCACCCGCGTACTCGCTGTTCGGCAAGCTCATCAGTGGTCTCGACGTGCTCGAGGCCATCCAGTCGACCCCGACCAACCGCTCGGATCGTCCGCTGACCGACGTGGTCATCAACTCGGTGACCATCGCCGAAGGGTGACAACGCCACCTCGACGTCCCCGGTGGCTCGCCGTCGTGGCCGCCACCGGGTTCGCCGGTGCCGTTGCGGTCGCCCTCCGGGCGCGGGTCGATGCGCAGCGGGCCCGCCGCACGGCGACACTCGTCCGACTCGGCGGCTCTCGCGGCATGCGGTACGCGACCATGAACGCACGCTCCCGCTTCGCCGACGAGGACACGGCCGCTCGCCTGCGCACCAGGTTCGAGCTGGAAACCGCCGAACAGGTCGCCGAGGTTCTCGGCAACATGAAGGGCGCCATGATGAAGCTCGGCCAGATGGCGAGCTATCTCGATCAGGGGCTCCCTGAACCGGTGCGCGAGGTGCTGAGCCAGCTCCAGGCCGACGCTCCACCGATGGCGCCGAACCTTGTGGCGGAGGCGATTCGCGCCGAGTTCGGGCGGTCCGCATCGGAGCTGTTCGCATCGTTCGATCCCGAGCCGATCGCGGCGGCCAGCATCGGTCAGGTGCACCGGGCGATCACCCATGATGGGCGCGACGTGGCCGTGAAGGTGCAATACCCCGGCGTCGATGCCGCGATCCGTGCCGACCTGGCCAATACCGACCTGCTGTTCACCATGATGTCGTTCCTCTTTCCGGGGATGGATCCGGGTCCGATCGTCACCGAGCTCCGGACGCGGCTGAGCGAGGAACTCGACTATCGCAGCGAGGCGGCCTTCCAGCGGCGCTTCGCCGCCTACTACCGGGGCCATCCGACGATCCACGTGCCGGCGGTGGTCGACGAGTTGTCGGGGGAGCGGGTGCTGACGACCGAGTTCGCCGCGGGTGCGAGCTGGAGCGAACTCCTCACCTGGCCGCAAGACCAACGCGACCTCACCGCCGAGACGATGTATCGGTATGCGTTCGGGGGGATCTACCGGCTCGGCCTCTTCAACGGCGACCCCCACCCCGGGAACTACGTGTTCGGCCCCGACGGCCGGGTGACCTTCCTCGACTACGGGCTGTGCAAGGAGTTCACCGGACCCGAGATCGAGAACTTCGAACGCATGATCCGGGCCATGGTGATCGATCACGACATGGGTGAAGTGCGGCGGGTCTGGGTCGATCTCGGCATCCTGACCGATCCCGATCGCTTCACCGACGACGCGCTGCGGGACTACTTCATCCACTTCTTCGAGAGCGTCATGATCGATGAGACGATCACCCAGACGCCCGAGTACGCATCCGAGAGCGTGCGCCGCTACTTCGATCTCAGCGGGCCACACCAGGACCTGATCAAGTCGGTGACGCTCCCGTCGTTCATGGTCATCGTGCAGCGCATCAACCTGGGCCTGTTCGCGCTGTTCGGCGAACTGCACGCCACCGCGAACTGGCGTCGGATGGCCGAGGAGATCTGGCCGATCACCGACGGCCCGCCGTCGACTCCGATGGGCGAGCGGATCCGCGAATGGGAACTCGCTACCGCCAAGCGCTCCGCCGGCGTCGACTGACCCGGACGTCGCGGATCTACGCGGTGACCGAGGCGGCCGCCGCCGCCATCGCGTCGGCGACGAGCACCGTCACCGGCCCGATCGGCGGGGCCGCCGCGCCGGTCGCCGACTCGATCGTCACGAACACCTCGGTGGACCCCGACGCGGCGCGGCCCTGAAGGTCGAGGTGGAGCTGGCACGGCGGGTAGCCCTCGAACTCGACGATCACCTGCAACAGGCCGGCATCGAGGTCGACATAGGACACGTCGCCGATGGACTGCGAGGCCTCGTGCGCGACCAGGAATGCCTCGTGCGCCGGGACCGCCATGCTGATCGTGTCGTCGGCGGCCAAGCGCACAAGGCGTGCCGGCGCCGGTGCGTGCGATGCCGGGCGGGATTGACGGACGGCCGCAGGGCGGCTCGACTGCTGATTCGCGATCACGGCGCAGATGAGTTGGTACGCGACATTCAGCGCCATTGCCTGCTCGGCAGCACCGGGCTCGTGGTTGACATCCGGATGCACCCGACGCATCGCGTCAAGGTACGCGCGCCGTACGCGCGCCGGATCCTCCCAGGCTTCGCCCAGCCCGAGCACCCTTCTCGCCTCCTCGAAGTGCACTGCGGCCGAGCGTAGATGACGCGCCACCCACTTGTCGGCACCACGCGGACACGCGGCGTGCTGACCGGGTACTTTTACCCGGGACCGGTCGTCGCCGGTCGCGCCGAAGGAGCACAGATGACCGACACGACCGACGCGACCGTCCAGCCCCACTTCGGTGAACTCCTCGACGGGCTTCGCGCCACCTTCGCTACCGGCGTTACCCGCCCGCTCGCGTGGCGGGCCCGGCAGCTCGACGCCTTGCAGCGGTTTCTCGCCGAACGCGAGTCCGAGCTGGTCGAGGCGATCCAACACGATCTCGGACGGCCCGTCGCCGAGGCGTTCGGTGCCGACATCGGGCATTCACGTGTACACATCAAGCACACGCGGAAGCACTTCGAGCGCTGGGCGCGACCGCACCGCGGGTCGGTCGGCGCGTTGAGCTTCCCCGCCACGGCGCAGGTCATCAGCGAGCCACTCGGCGTCGCACTGGTGATCTCGCCGTGGAACTACCCCGTGCAACTCCTCGTCGAGCCGCTCGCTGCGGCGCTCGCCGCGGGCAACTGCGTGGTCGTCAAGCCGTCGGAACTCGCACCCTCCACCTCCGCCGTCATCGCCCGGCATCTCCCGAACTATCTCGACCCCGAAGCGGTCGTCGTGGTCGAGGGCGCCGTGGAGGAGACCACCGCGCTCTTGGAACAACGCTTCGACCACATCTTCTTCACGGGCTCCACCGGTGTGGGCAAGGTCGTGATGGCCGCAGCGGCCCGCCATCTCACACCGGTGACGCTCGAACTCGGCGGCAAGAGCCCGACGATCGTGGCGGCCGACGCCGACATCGGGGTCGCGGCGCGGCGCATCGTGTGGGGAAAGCTCATCAACGCGGGTCAGACCTGCATCGCTCCCGACTACCTCCTGGTCGAGGATGCGGTCGTGGACGAGTTGATCGATCGGATTCGCTCGACGATCCGCAGCTTCTACGGCGACGATCCCGCCGGCAGCGCCGATCTGGGGCGGATCGTCAACGAGCGGCACTTCGACCGGGTCTGCGGGCTCGTCGACGGCGGCGGTGGCACGGTCGTGATCGGAGGCGGGCGCGATCGAACGACCCGCAAGATCGAGCCGACCGTTGTGCTCGATCCCGACCTCGACAGCCCGCTGATGGCGGAAGAGATCTTCGGGCCCGTGCTGCCGGTGGTACGGGTGGCGTCGATCGACCAGGCGATCGACGCGGTGAACTCGCGGCCCAAGCCGCTCGCGCTGTACGTGTTCACCTCCTCGAACGCCACTGCCGACCGGGTGATCGCCTCGACGAGTTCGGGCGGCGCGTGCGTGAACCACGTGGTCGTTCACGTGCTCCCGGAGTCGCTGCCCTTCGGCGGCGTCGGGCCGTCAGGTATGGGTGCGTACCACGGACGCGCGGGGTTCGACGCGTTCAGCCACCGGCGGACGGTGCTCCGCAAGCCGACTCGCCCGGATCCGGCGATGCTGTACCCGCCCTACACGAAGGCGAAGGAGTCGCTCATCCGCCGGGTCCTGCGCTAACGCGAGCCCGCGACGCCGTCCGCACGAACGCGATCTCACGATGCGTCGGATCGCCGCCACGCGCAGATAGGGTGATGGCGTACCCCAACTTGGAGGCTCTATGTCCCGCACCGCCAAGCTCTTGATGATCTGCGCCGCGCTGGCGTTCGCGTCGACCGCGTGCGGCGACAGCGGAAAGATCGAGTCGAAGGGCTCCACGTCGACCACGACCACCACGGAGAAGGACTCGGGCGACGACTCGGGCGACGACTCCGGCGAATCGACCGATCTCATCGACATTCTGATGGACGATCAGGACGGTCCCGGCCTCGACAAGAAGGACGCCACGTGCGTCGTCGACGCGCTCGACGGCGAGGTGACCGACGAGGGGATGGCGTCGCTGAAGGACTCCGAGATGGCGCTGTCAGACCTCAGCAAGTCCGACCGCGAGGCGGTCGGTGCTGCCTTCGACGATTGCGTCGACATCGAGACCTTCGGCGAGCTGATCGCCACGTCGATGCTGCCGGAGGACGCGATCTCGCTGACCGACGACGAGCGCACGTGCGTGACCAAGAAGATCCTGGAGAACTTCGACGGCACCGGCGACCTCATGCTGAAGATGGAAGAGATGGCAGAGGACGAGATGGGCCCGATGATCTTCGGCGCACTCGGCGCGTGCGTCACGCCGGACTCGGCCAAGGCGATCCTGATCAGCGGCCTGACCTCGGACGGCAACTTCGATCAGACGCAGGCAACCTGCATCGCCGGTCAGATGGTCGACGGCGCAGGAGCCGGCCCGGCCGTCGAGGCGATGATGGAGGCCGGAGCCTCCGGCGACACGAGCCAGCTCGAGCAGTTGATGACCGCCGCTGCGACGGCATGCGGGATCCCCGCCGGCTGAACGCTCGCACGACAGTTGGGCCTCGGTGTGTGAGCAGGCGGCGCTGAGCGCGCGGCGCTCTGCGCACCAGCCACGTTGAACGCGATCCAGGCTCAGCGGTGCATATATGCACCGCTGAGCCTGAACTGCGTCTGTGGCGGGGTCGACCGGACGCCACAGGGGAATGCGGGCGCGACGGCGTGCGAGCGCGCGCGGGTGTCAGACGCGTGCGAGGAACTCGAGCACGGCGTCGCTGAAGCGATCGTTCTGGTCGCCCGCCACCATGTGCCCGGCGTCGGTCACGTCGACGAACTCGGCGTGCGGCACGATCTCGAGGAAGTGGCGGGCGGTCTCCTCGCTCACGAGGTCGCTGAGCTTGCCGCGCACCAGCAACGTCGGCACGGTCACCTTGGCCGCGGCCTCGTCGAGACGGCCGGTCGCGGGACCGGGTACGGCGCCGAGGCCGGTCGGCGAGGTGAACAACGCTGGATCCCAATGCCAGCGCCACCGCCCGTCGTCGTCGAGACGGAGGTTCTTGCGGAGGCCGTCGTGGTTCTCCGGTCGACGGCGATGCGGCTGATACGCGGCCACGGCGTCGGCGGCCTCGTCGAGGCTCTCGAAGCCCGCCTCGGCACGATCGAGCATGAATCCGACGATGCGATCGACCCCGGCACGCTCCATGCGCGGCGTGATGTCGACGAGCACGAGCGCCGCCAGCGATCCGGGTGCGAGCTCGCCCTCCGCAACCATCGCGGCGATCCCTCCGAGCGAGGCGCCCACGACCACCGGGGCGGCGTCGAGCTGGGCCGCGATCTCGGCGAGATCCTGAGCGAAGCGCACCGGTTCGTAGTCGGCCGAGGGGGAGCGGCCGCTCTGTCCGTGACCCCGCTGGTCGTACGCGATCGCCTGCCACCCTCGGGCGGCGAGCGCCCGGGCCGTGCCCGCCCACGAGTGACGGGTCTGGCCGCCGCCGTGAATCAACAGGACGGGGCGGCCATCGTTGGGACCCCAGACATCAGCGACGATGGACAGGGGCTCACCGCTGCGATCCGTGACCGCGAATGCACGCGGTCGAGGCGACTCCTGGTGGGGCTGATTCCTGGACACGAGGCGTCAGGCTACGCACGGGGCACGGGGCGCCGCGCCCACGCCGTGAACGCCGCGACCATCGCGTCGACATCGCTCACGGCGAGGCTCTCGCGGATCGAGTGCATCGCCAGCTGCGGAATGCCGACGTCGACAGTCGCAACGCCGAGGCGGGCCGACGCGATCGGCCCGATGGTCGATCCGCAGGCGAGATCGGCGCGGTGGGCGTAGACCTGCACTGGGACGGACGCCTCCTCGCACGCCAGCCGGAAGTCCGCTGCGGACCACGCGTCGGTCGCGTAGCGCTGGTTCACGTTGACCTTGATGACGGGGCCACCGCCGAGGAGCGCCGGATGCGACGGCTCGTGGCGCTCGACGTGGTTGGGGTGGAGTGCGTGCGCCATGTCGGCCGACAACAGCGCGGATACGTGCCAGTCCGCCCCGAGCAGATCGAGCGCGTCGGCCAACAGCGGCGAACCGGCACCGGTCGCCGACTCCGACCCAACCTCCTCGTGATCGAACAGCGCGATCGCCACACCGTGGCGCAGCTCGGCGCCATCGAGGGCAACCAGCGCTTCGACCGCGCCGAACGACGAGCACAGGTTGTCGAGCCGGGCCGAGGCGAGGAACTCGCTCGACCGACCCCACAGCGTCGGTCCGACAACGTCGTGGCACATCAGGTCCCAGCTCAGAACCTCCGTCGGGCCGACGCCCGCCAGTTCGGCGATCCACCGCTCGAACAACCCCTCGGCGGGTGCGCCGAGGCCCCAGATCGGGTGGAGGTGGCGCTGGCGGTCGACGACCAGCCCCCGCTCGTTCACCCCGCTGTCGAGATGGATGGCGAGGTTCGGGATGCGCAGGACCGGGTCGCTCACGGCGACCAGCCGCTCCTCCTGGGTTCCGAGCGGCGACCGGACCACGACACGCCCGCTCAGGCCGAGGTCGCGATCGAGCCAGGTCGTCAGCAGCACCCCGCCATACGGCTCGACCGCAACCTGGCGACAGCCGGCCGCAGCGAGGTCGGGCCGCGGCTTGACGCGCAGATTGGGCGAGTCGGTGTGCGCTGCGATGACGCGCCACGACTCCGTGGCGCCGCCGGCGGGTGCGATCCAGGCGACGAGCGCTCCGCCGATGCGGACGACGCCGCGGCGGGGGAGAGGCGCCGCGCGCCGCGCAGCGATGGGCACCTCGGCGAAGCCCCGCTCCACGAGCCGGTCGCGCACGGTCGCGGTCGCATGGAACGGCGACGGCGACGCGCCAATGAACTCGATCAGGCCGTCGATGGGCCGTGCATGGTGTGAGCGAGTCAACGATTCTCCCAGTCCGGCTGCGATGGTCACCCGACCGGGGCCGGTTCGGCGGACAGACCGGTACACGGCCGCAACGCCTCCCAGGCCTGCACGGCGGCGTCCTTCGCCGCTCCGCTCAGGAGTTGCGGCCGGAAGTTGCCATCGATGCGCGCCGGAAGCCATTCACCGGAGACCACATGACGACCGTCGACCGTGACGCGGGTGAGGCCGATCGTTCGGGCGGCATCCGACGAGGTCTTGAACTGCAGGTTGCCCAACCCGTACTCGATGAACGCCGGCCCGCTGAAGCCCCCGCCCTGGATGCGATGCGCATGCGTGCCGACGATCACGTCGGCACCCGCCTGGATCAGCGTCGGGGCCAGCGACTTCTGCGTGGCGTCGGGGCACTGCATCTTCTCGGTCCCCCAGTGCAGGAACACGACGACCGTGTCGCTCGCGGCGCGGGCCTCGGTCACGGCCTGCACGAGTCGGTCGACGCGCTTGGCCGACGCGACACCAGGATTGGTCGCCGTCGCGGTCCACGACGCCACGAGATTGGAATCCATGACCGCCGTGGCGTCCAGGATGGCGATCCGGTTGCCCTTCACCGTAGCGGTCCACGGCCGGTAGGCCGCGGCCTCGTTCTCGCCGACCCCGATGACGGGCGCCTTGCGCTCGCCGATCGCTGCCAGCGTCTGCGCGAAGCCTTCTTGCCCGAAATCGAGCGAGTGGTTGTTCGCCATGCCGATCACGTCGATGCCCGCAGCGGTGATGGCGTCGAGCGCCTCGGGCGGCGCCAGAAAGTTGAACGATTTGGTGGCCTTGGCGCCACCCGTCCCGACCGCAGTCTCGAGGTTCGCCACGGCAACATCGGCCGACTCGACAGCGGGGGCGATGCCCGCCAACAGCACCGACGGGTCGCGGCGCAGCTGGTCGCCGAGCGGGCCGTCGTAGTGGATGTCGCCGCCGAACACGATCGTGACCGGCTCGCCCGGCCCGTCCTCGCCCGGACCGAGTTGCTTCTCGGCGGCAGCGGTGGAGGGCGCCGACGAGCCGGAGGCACCGCGCGGCGCTGCAGTGCTTCGCTCGCCCGGCGACCGATCGGCGGTACGGACGTGCACCTCGGTCGCCCCGGCACATCCTGAGGCGAGCGCACCGAGCGCTGCGATCGTCAACGCGGCGCGGGCGTGAAATTGGCGACGCATGGCGCTCAGCCTAGGGTCCCAAATCGGTTGGGTGACCGACCGACGCCCAAACTACGATGCGCCGACCTCCCCAGGGCCGACGACGTCCCTGGCTCTCACGCTCCACATGGCGCGATCCGCAACGTCCGCAACTCCCCGGGAGAACCGATGACAGATCAGCGACGTGAACCACGCGTCCCCTCGCGGGGGACAGCCGAAGGTCTCTACGATCCCCGCTTCGAACACGATGCCTGCGGCGTGTCGTTCGTCGCACAGATCGACGGCACGCGTAGCCACAAGCTGGTCGATTCGGCGATCGGGTCGCTGTGCAACCTCGAACATCGCGGCGCGACCGGCTCCGAGCCCAACTCGGGCGACGGCGCCGGCATCTTGATCCAGATCCCCGATCGGCTGTTTCGCGAGGTCGTCGACGCAACCCTGCCGCCACTGGGCCACTACGCCGTCGGCCTGGCGTTCCTGCCCGTTGATCCCTCGACGCACGACGACGCGACGGCCGCGGTCGAGCGCATCGTCGGCGAGGAGGGCCTGGAGGTGCTGGCGTGGCGCGACGTGCCCGTCGATGTGGAGCGCGCCGACATCGGAGCAACCGCCCGCGCCGTCATGCCGCGGTTCCGCCAGCTCTTCATCGCTTCGGCGGATCGGGCGCTCGAAGGCATCGAGCTCGATCGTCGGGCCTTCATCGTGCGCAAGCGGATCGAGCGCGAGCTCCTCGATGACGGCGGCGACGCACTCGTCTACTTCCCGTCGCTGTCGGCGCGCACGCTCGTGTACAAGGGCATGCTCACCACGCCGCAGCTCGCTGCGTTCTTTCCCGATCTGGTCGATGAGCGCACCGAGTCGGCGATCGCGCTCGTGCACTCTCGGTTCTCGACCAACACGTTTCCGTCGTGGCCGCTCGCGCATCCGTATCGCTTCGTGGCACACAACGGCGAGATCAACACCGTCGCGGGCAACCAGAACTGGATGCGGGCCCGCGAGGCGATGATCGCGTCGCCGCTGCTCGGCGCCGAGCGACCCGAGGACCTGGAGCGGGTCTTCCCGGTCTGCACCCCCGGCGCCTCCGATACCGCGCGCTTCGACGAGGCGCTCGAACTGCTGCACCTGGGCGGCTACCCGCTGCACCACGCGGTGCTCATGATGATCCCGGAGGCGTGGGAGAACCACGCCGAGATGGACACGGCGCGGCGTGCGTTCTACGAGTTCCACTCCTGCATGATGGAACCGTGGGACGGGCCGGCCTCGGTGGTGTTCACCGACGGCACCGTGGTCGGCGCCGTGCTCGACCGCAACGGCCTGCGACCGAGCCGCTACTGGGTGTGCGACGACGGCCTGGTGATCATGGCATCCGAGGTCGGCACGCTGGCGATCGACCAGGCGACCGTCGTGCAGAAGGGGCGGCTCCAGCCGGGCCGCATGTTCCTGATCGACACCGAGCAGGGACGAATCGTCTCCGACGACGAGATCAAGTCGACGCTCGCGGCCGAGCACCCCTACCAGCAGTGGATCGACGAGAACCTCACCCACCTCGACGACCTGCCCGAGGTGACCCACATCACCGAGAGTCACCTCGACACGGTGCGCGAGCAGCAGACGTTCGGCTACACGCACGAGGAACTCAAGATCCTCATCGACCCGATGGCGCGCAAGGGGCTCGAGGCGATCGGATCGATGGGCACCGACACGCCGCTGGCGGTCCTGTCGAAGCGGCCGCGCCTCCTCTTCGACTACTTCTCGCAGCTCTTCGCTCAGGTCACCAACCCACCGCTCGACGCGATGCGCGAGGAACTGGTCACCTCGGTCGGCCGGGTCATCGGCCCGGAGCGCAACCTGCTCGCGCCCGGCCCCGAGAGCGCCCGGCTGATCACGCTGCCGCGGCCGATCCTCGACAACGACGAGCTGGCGAAGCTCGAACACATCGGTGAAGCGAAGCTCGGGTTCCGCACCCGCCGGATCTCGTGCCTGTACCCGGTCGCCGAGGGCGGCGACGGCCTGCGACGAGCGCTCGATCGCATCCGCGCCGAGGCGTCCGAGGCGATCGCCGAGGGCGACACCATCCTGATCCTCTCGGACTGGCGCTCCACCGACGAGCTGGCCCCCATTCCCTCGCTGCTGTTCACGGCCGCGGTCCACCATCACCTGATCCGCGAGAAGACCCGCACTCAGGTCGGTCTGATCGTCGAGAGCGGCGAGGCCCGCGAGGTTCATCACTTCTGCATGCTGATCGGGTTCGGCGCCGCAGCCGTCAACCCCTACCTCGCCTTCGATTCGATCGAGGATCGCCTCCGAACGGGCGCGCTCACCGGAGTCGGCTTCGACTACGCGGTCACGAACTACATCAAGGCGGCGTCCAAGGGCATCCTGAAGGTGATGTCCAAGATGGGTATCTCCACGGTCGCGTCCTACACCGGAGCCCAGATCTTCGAGGCGATCGGTCTCGGCGGCGACCTGATCGACGAGTACTTCACCGGGACGGTCAGCCGCCTCGGCGGTATCGGACTCGACGAGATCGCCGAGGAGGTGCGCCTGCGTCACCGCCGCGCGTACCCCGATCGCCCCGCCGAGCAGGCGCACCGCGACATCGAGTTCGGCGGCGAGTACCAGTGGCGTCGCGAAGGCGAGTACCACCTGTTCAACCCGAAGACGGTGTTCAAGCTCCAGCACGCGACGCGCACCGGCCAGTACCGGATCTTCAAGGAGTACACCGCGCTCGTGAACGACCGGTCGCGCCAGGTGGCCACCCTGCGCGGCCTGTTCGCCTTCCGCAGCGGCGTCCGCCCGGCCGTACCGCTCGACGAGGTCGAGTCGGCCGCCGAGATCGTGCGACGGTTCTCCACCGGGGCCATGTCGTACGGGTCGATCTCGGCCGAGGCGCACGAGACGCTCGCGATCGCGATGAACCGCCTCGGTGCCAAGTCGAACACCGGAGAAGGCGGGGAGGACCCGGAGCGCTTCACCCCGCTCGACAACGGCGACTCGAAGCGCTCGGCGATCAAACAAGTCGCCTCCGGACGCTTCGGCGTCACGTCGGAGTATCTCACCAACGCCGACGACCTCCAGATCAAGATGGCGCAGGGCGCCAAACCGGGCGAGGGCGGCCAGCTTCCCGGGCACAAGGTGTATCCGTGGGTGGCCAAGACCAGGCATTCGACGCCCGGCGTCGGGCTCATCAGCCCTCCGCCGCACCACGACATCTACTCGATCGAGGACCTGGCACAGCTGATCCACGACCTGAAGAACGCGAACCCGGCGGCTCGCGTCCACGTGAAGCTCGTCGCCGAGGTCGGGGTCGGGACCGTCGCAGCAGGCGTCGCCAAGGCGAAGGCCGACGTGGTGCTGATCTCGGGTCACGACGGCGGCACCGGCGCCTCGCCGCTCACGTCGCTCAAACACGCCGGCGCGCCGTGGGAACTCGGCCTGGCCGAGACCCAGCAGACGCTGCTGCTCAACGGTCTGCGCGACCGCATCGTCGTGCAGACCGACGGCCAGCTCAAGACGGGCCGCGACGTGATGATCGCCGCGCTCCTCGGCGCCGAGGAGTTCGGCTTCGCGACCGCGCCGCTGGTGGTGTCGGGCTGCGTGATGATGCGCGTCTGCCACCTCGACACCTGCCCCGTCGGCGTCGCGACCCAGAACCCCGAGCTCCGCAAACGCTTCAGCGGAAAGCCGGAGTTCGTCGAGAACTTCATGCTCTTCATCGCAGAAGAGGTGCGGGAACTGCTCGCGGAGCTCGGCTTCCACAGCCTCGACGAGGCGATCGGCCATGCGGAGCTGCTCGACGTCGATCGCGCCATCGAGCATTGGAAGACCTCGGGGCTCGACCTGTCGCCGATCCTGCACGTGCCGGCGCTCGCCGCCGACGCGCCACTGCACAACACCACCGTGCAGGATCACGGGCTCGACCGGGCCCTCGACCGTTGGCTCATCGAGGGCGCCACACCGGCGCTCGAACACGGTGAGAAGGTGCGTCTGCGCCACCTGATCCGCAACGTGAACCGAACGGTCGGCACGCTGCTCGGCCACGAGGTGACCAAGCGGTACGGAGGCGTCGGGCTGCCCGACGACACCATCGAGGTCGATCTGGTCGGTTCGGCGGGCAACAGCTTCGGTGCGTTCCTGCCTCGCGGCATCACGCTTCGCCTGGAGGGCGACGCCAACGACTACGTGGCCAAGGGCCTCTCCGGCGGCCGGGTCGTCGTGCGCCCCGCCGGCGACTCGACGTTCGCGGCCGAGGAGAACATCATCGCCGGCAACGTGGTCGGCTACGGCGCGACGGCCGGCGAGCTCTACATCCGTGGAGTCGTCGGGGAGCGTTTCTGCGTCCGCAACTCGGGCGCCACGGCCGTCGTCGAAGGCGTTGGCGACCACGGCTGCGAATACATGACGGGCGGCCGAGTGGTCGTGCTCGGCCAGACGGGGCGCAACTTCGGCGCCGGCATGTCGGGCGGCATCGCCTACGTGTTCGACCCCGAATCGACGTTCGCCCGACGGCTCAACACCGAGATGGTGCAGATCGAGGCGCTCGATGCCGAGGACCGCGAGTTCCTGGGAGAAGCGCTCAACCGGCATTGGGCCGAGACCGATTCGGCCGTCGCCCGTGCCATTCTCGACGACCACGACGCGCACCTCGCGCACTTCCGGAAGGTGATGCCGGTCGACTACCGACGGGTCCTCATCGCCACCGAGAAGGCGCTGGCGGCGGGCGTCGACGTGAACGAAGCGATCATGGAGGCCGCACGTGGGTGACCCAACCGGATTCCTGACCCAGTCCCGCCAGGCGCCCGACCGCCGGCCGGTGCCGGTCCGCCTGCGTGACTGGAACGAGGTGTACGAGCCGTTCGACGAGCCCGCGCTGCGCGCGCAGGCGAGCCGCTGCATGGACTGCGGCATCCCGTTCTGCAACAACGGATGCCCGCTCGGCAACATCATCCCGGACTGGAACGACCTGGTGTACCGGGAGCGGTGGCGCGAGGCCATCGACCGGCTGCACGCCACCAACAACTTCCCCGAGTTCACCGGTCGGTTGTGCCCGGCACCCTGCGAAGGTGCGTGCGTCGTTGGCATCAACGCCGACCCGGTGTCGATCAAACAGGTCGAGGTCACCATCATCGACCACGCGTGGGAGCAGGGCTGGGTGGCGCCGGTGCGGCCGCTCCAAACCACGGATCGCAGCGTCGCCGTGATCGGCTCGGGGCCCGCCGGGCTCGCGGCAGCACAGCAGCTGACGCGCGCCGGGCACCGGGTGGTGGTGTACGAGCGGGCCGATCGCATCGGCGGCCTGATGCGATACGGCATCCCCGAGTTCAAGATGGAGAAGCGTCACCTCGATCGGCGCCTTGCCCAGATGCGCGCCGAAGGCACCGAGTTCCGCACCGGCGTCGAGGTCGGTGTCGACCTGACGGTCGAGGACCTCCGCGCCGGCTACGACGCGATCGTGCTCGCGATCGGCGCCACCGACCGGCGCGACCTGCCGATCCCGGGTCGCGAGCTCACGGGCGTCTACCAGGCGATGGAGTACCTGCCGTGGGCCAACCGTGCCCAAGAGGGTGACCTCGCCGCGTCGGAGGTCCCGATCCACGCCGGCGGCAAACGCGTCGTGATCATCGGCGGCGGCGACACCGGCGCGGATTGCCTGGGCACCGCACACCGCCAGGGCGCGTTGTCGGTCCACCAGTTCGAGATCATGCCGCGTCCTCCCGAAACGCGGGCGAGCGCGAACCCGTGGCCCACGTTCCCCATGACGTTCAAGGTGACCTCTGCGCACGAGGAGGGCGGCGAGCGTGTCTACGAGGTGAACACCGAGGCGTTCCTCGGCGCCGAGGGTCGCCTCACGGGCCTGCGGTTCCATCGGGTGACGCAAGAGATCGTCGACGGACGTCCCAGATTCGTGAAGGTTGAGGGTTCCGACGAGGAGCTGCCGGTCGACCTCGTGTTCCTCGCGATGGGATTCGTGGGACCCGAGCGCGGCACGTTGCTCGACGAGCTCGGTGTTCGCTTCGACCAGCGGGGCAACATCGTGCGCGACGAGGGATTCCGAACCGGAGTCGACGGCGTGTACGTCGCCGGGGACGCCGGCCGTGGGCAGAGCCTGATCGTCTGGGCGATCGCCGAGGGTCGCTCGTGCGCAGCGGCGGTCGATGCCGATCTCACGGGTTCGAGCGACTTGCCGGCGCCGATTCATCCCGAGGATCGTCCGCTGCTCTAGTGGTTGGTTCCAAGGGGTCAGCGATGGTCGGTGGGGACGGCCGAGTGGTCGGGCGAGTCCGTCGCGGCCGCTGGTTTCGTTCTGCCGGACGAACGGCGGTGAGCGCCAGGAGTCGCTGGAGTAGCCGGGGGAGCACGCCGGGCTTGGTGCGGCCTCCGTGCCGTGCGAGGTCGAGGACATGGCCTTTCCACGGTTCATTGGCGGACTCGGACTCGATGACTTGCCGGAGTGCTGTGAGGTAGCGGCTCCTGGAGCGGAGCGCCGGAACCCCTTGGAATGTGCCATCCCGGGCCAAGGGCTGCACGACGGCTCCGATCCGGCCCTCCCATTCCTGCGTGTCCGCCGCTTGCACTCCGCGCTCCCGCGCTAGCGCGCGTCGCGCCTGTGCTTCTGTGCGCCCGCGCTATCGCCGCGCGCCTGCCGCTCGCTGCGCTGCCGCTCGCTGCGCTGCCGCTCGCTGCGCTGCCGCTCCGATGCTCCCGCCCGCCACCCAGCCGGGCGAGTGACCGAGGTCACACGCCCGACCCGTGGTTGGCCGGGCTTGGTTGTCGGTGGCACCTGATTCACTACACCCGTGCCCACGAACGCCAGTTCGCAACAAACCTCACACGGCGCCACCGCACGCACCCGCCT
>OEIV010000052.1_pt1 | contig 68845 bp, 65 predicted proteins | sample 1539231 | NCBI WGS metagenome assembly OEIV01 (sample SAMN03794762, study PRJEB22550) | activated sludge metagenome | feature: wastewater treatment plant; material: activated sludge; isolation source: Wastewater treatment plant of a petroleum refinery complex | place: Argentina: Buenos Aires ...
AGGCGGGTGCGTGCGGTGGCGCCGTGTGAGGTTTGTTGCGAACTGGCGTTCGTGGTCACGGGTGTAGTGAATCAGGTGCCACCGACAACGAAGCCCGGCCAACCAGGGGACCGCCAGTGTGACATCCGTCACTCTCCTGGCTGGGTGACGGGCGGGAGCATGGGAGCGCCAGCGCCAGCGCCAGCGCGAGTCGCCGGATCGGGGGCGCCGTTCGGCCGCTGTTCGGAGCCGGCAATCATCTCGGCCGGGTCGTCGGCCCTTCGTCGACCCTTGGTGCGGAACTCGCTGCACCGGAAGCCGCACCCCGATCCGGGTTCGGCCCTCGATTGCGCCGGTGTTCAGGTGATGCCGAGCTGTTGGAGAAACCGGTTCGGTGCATCGAGGAACGAGCGCGTGATTCCGACCGTGTCGACGTCGCCCCAGGCGACTCGTTCGACGCCGACGTCGGAGAACTCGTAGATGGTCGCGCCGGGGTAGGCCATCAGGATCGGGGAATGGGTCGCTATCACGAACTGGCTCCCGGTCTGCACATGCTCGTGCACCAGGACGAGGAGCTCGAGCAGGCCCCGCACCGAGAGCGCCGCCTCGGGCTCGTCGAGGCAGTACCAGCCACCGGGAGTGAAGCGGTGGTGCACGAGGGCAAGGAACGACTCTCCGTGCGACAGCTCATGGAGGCTGATGTCTCCGTACGAGTCCGTGGCTCCGTAGTCGTCGACGGCCGTGGCGACGTTGAAGAACGACTCGGCACGGAGGAAGTACCGCGTACTCGGGCGAGGACCGCGAGCGACGCGCAGGTGTTCGTGGAGATCGGAAACGGAGCGGTCGACCGTGCTGAAATTCATCTGATCGCTGCCCCCCTCCGGGTTGAGCCCTTGGTGTGCCGCGATCGCCTCGATCAGCGTCGACTTTCCGCTGCCGTTGCCGCCCACGAAGAACGTCACGGGCGATCGAAGGTCGAGTTCGCCCAGAGCTTCCAAGGCCGGAAGATCGAAGGGATGTCGATGGCGATCCGCCACCTTGGACCAGTCGATCTCGGCGCTCAGGACGAACGGCCCGCGGGGCGTCTGGCGGGCCACCGTGCTTACCCGAGCAGTTGGCCGAGGCCGTAGATGACGAGGCCGGCCAACCCTCCGACGACCGACCCGTTGATCCGGATGATCTGCAGGTCGCGGCCGAGGAGCAGCTCGACACGAAGCGACGTCTCGGTCGCGTCCCAGCGCTGGACGGTGGTCTCGACGAACGATGCGATCTCGTCGCCGTAGCGCTCGCAGACGGTGCGCGCGACGTCGACTGCTGCGGCCTCCACACGCGCCCCGAGGTCCGGATCGTTCGCGAGTGCGTGCCGAAGCGAGCGGACGGCCTGTTCCATCCGCGACTGCAGCGCCGATCCGGGGGCGCTGCTCTCGGCGATCACCCGCTCGCGGAGCTCGACCCAGATCTGGCGGGACCATTCGCGAACGCTCGGGTGGTCCAACAGCTCGTCGCGGAGTTCGCCGACGCGCGCCGCCCGTTCGGGGTCGGTCCGCAACGCCTCGATCAGGTCGCGCAGGCGGGCATCGACATGGTGGCGCAGCGGATGCGAAGGGTCCGAGCGGATCTCGCCGAAGAACGTGCCCAGCGCGGCGAAGAGCCGCTCGAAGACGCGCTCATCGATGCTCTCGGGAACCCACCACGGGGATTCGGCGGCGAATCGCGAGCGAAGCATCGGCCGCTGCGTCGCCATCATGTCGAGGGCGCCGGTGAGGGCGGCGTCGATCAGTTGATGATGCCGACCGTCCTCGGTCGCGACCTCGAGCACTCGCGCCGCGATGGGAGCCGGATCAACCTCGCGGAGACGGGCGAAGACCTCCGACGACACCAGCTCGGCGACCTCGTCGTCGTCGAGCAGGCGCGCGACGGTCGCCGCGAGCGAGCCGGCCTGCCGTGCGACCGTGGTCACGTTGGCCTCGTCATCCAACCACTCGCCGAGTCGAGTGGCGATGTCGGCCTCGGCGAGCCGCTCGGCCACCAGGTCGGGTGCCAGAAACGAGCGCTGGACGAAGCTGCCCATCGTGCGTCCCAGCTGATCCTTGCGGTTGGGAAGGATCGCCGTGTGGGGAATGGGGATGCCGAGCGGATGGCGAAACAACGCGGTGACCGCGAACCAGTCGGCGATCCCGCCGACCATGGCGGCCTCGGCGGTAGCCCGCACGTACCCCCACGCCGGATGCGCTCGCTCGATGATGCGGGCAACCACGAACGCCGCCGTCGCGGCGGCGAGGACGAGGCTCGCCGTTCGTTTCATCGACCGGATCTCGCCCACGCGGGTGAGTTCGTCCTCGTTCAGATCGAACGTCGTCGCCATGGGACACTGGATGTTATGGGACCACTCATCCTCGATCGGAGTCAGCGGGAGGTGATCCTCGTCACGGGCGCGGATGCTCGCACCTACCTGCAGGGCCAAATCACCGCCGACGTCGAGTCGCTGGGCGAGCGGCGGTCTATCGCGACGCTGGTGTTGCAGCCCACGGGCAAGGTGATCGCCTGGGGTGGGATCGGTTCGCTCGATGCCGCGACCTTCGTGCTCGATGTCGAGCCCGGATTCGCCTCGACCGTCGTGGACCGGCTGCGCCGGTTCCTGCTGCGGGTCGACGCGAGCGTGGCTGACCCGGTGATGTGGACGATGGTCTCGGCGCGCTGCAGCGCGGACGACGACGCCGCGAAGGCCGAACTCGATGGCCTGTCCGCCGCGCTCGCGGCGACAGGCACCTCGGCGGTACGGCGCAACGTTGCATGGCCGGGAGGGGTGGTCGGCTTCGATCTGGTGGGCGCGTGGCCGGACGCTGCGCCGGCGCTGCCGCAACCCCCGGATCCCGAGGCGCTCGCCGGCCTGCGCATCCGCAGCGGTGTGCCGGTGATGGCGACCGAGTTCGACGAGACGCTCATCCCGGCGGAGCTGGGAGTGTGGTTCGTGGACGCGGCGGCGAGCTTCACGAAGGGTTGCTATGTCGGACAGGAGCTCGTCGCTCGCATCGAATCCCGCGGCTCGCACACCCCGCGACGCCTGCACGTGTTGGCGGCCGACGGCGAGATCGGTGTCGGCGAGGAGGTGGTGGACCACGCCGGCGACGTGGTCGGTCGCGTCACGAGCGCGGTCGGCGGGTCGGCGGTCGCCTTCCTGAGCCGCTCGGTCGACGCGCCGTGCCGGCTCGAACTGCGGTCGGGTCGGGCGGTCGAGGTCAGCGAGCCCGCAGCACCGGGGCGCGGCTGAGGGGTCGATCGGCGCCTCAGGCGAGCGGAAACGACACCGAGAACATGGTGCCGCGTCCCCGCTCGGACCGCACCTCGATCCGCCCGCCCATCGCTGTCGTGAGGTCGCGGGCGATCGCGAGACCGAGCCCTGAACCGCCTCGGTCGCGGGGCTGGTCGTCGGCCCGGTACAGGCGATCGAAGACGGAGTCGAGATCGGCGGGGGCGATTCCGGGCCCGTCGTCGGCGACCTCGATGACCGCATTCCCGTCGATCGTGCGACACGTGAGCCACACGGTGGTCGACGCGAAATCGCATGCATTCGCGGCGAGATTGTCCAGCACCTGCCGGAGCCGGTCGCGATCGACGATGATCGAACCCGTCGGCGACGCGTCCCGGTTCGGCTCGGCGATCACGTTGAGGTCACGCGCAGCAGCGAGGACGCGGAGATGGTCCACGAATCGGCTGGTCTCCTCGCCGGGGTCGGCCGTCGCCAGCTCGAAGCCGAACTGCCGCGCATCCAGCTTGGCCAGGTCGAGGAGATCGGCGATGAGCCGTTCGAGGCGCCGCGATTCGCCGAGGATCACCGCGCTGGCCGCGGCCGGCTCGGCGACGCCGTCCTGGAGCGCCTCGGCGAAGCCGCGGATCGACGTGAGTGGTGTTCGGAGGTCGTGGGAGACCGACATGAGAAAGGCGCGTTCGTGGCCCTTCGACATCTCGAGCTGCGCGGCCATGTCGTTGAGCGCCCGGCCGAGCCGACCGAGCTCGTCGGCCGCTGAGGGTTCCTCGACGCGGGCGGTGAGATCACCCGCGGAGATCCGGCCGGCCACCGCCGCGGCCTCGAGCACCGGGCGTGCCAGGCGTCGGGCGAGCAGCGAACCGCTGACCGTCCCGATCGCGACGGCGGCGAGGGCGCTCCACGCGAACCACCGCAGCGCGGGGGCCAGCCCGCGGGGCGGGTCCGCGGTGAGCACCGTCACCACGAGCGCTCCTCGCGGCGTTGTTCGCGCGGCTGCGCCCCACAGCACCTTCGCTGTCGCTCGGCCGATCGTCGTGCCGGCCGCAAGCCGATCGAGGTCGGCATCGGTGAGCGACACGGTCGCAGGCAGATTGCCCCGTTCGTTGCCCTTGGGGCCGATGACGAGCTGGTGGACGCCGGTGAGCTGGAGCAGCTGGGCGATCCGCGCTCGTTGTGAGCCGTCGGCGGGGTCGGTGGCGACCGACGTCACCGGGATGATCTCGGCCACCGAGTCCGCCTGGGCCTCGAGTCGCCGCAGCGTCGACGAACGCTCCGCCGATCGGGTGAGCACGATGGTGCCGAGCGCCGCGACCGTCATCGTCGCGAGCACGAGCGTCACGAGGGCGACGGTGATGCGCCGGGTCATCGCGATCCTTCGGCCGTCACCTCGGCGCTGTCCAGGCGGTACCCCACGCCCCAGATCGTCACGAGGTTGAACGAGTCGCCGAGCTTGCGGCGGAGTTGGCGGACGTGCACGTCGACGGTGCGCTCGTCGCCGATCCAGTCGTCGCCCCATGCTCCGTCGAGCAGTTGGCGCCGCGACAGGACCCGGCCATGGTGGTCGACCAGGTGGGCGAGCAGGTCGAACTCCCGCGTCGCGAGCGGCACGATCGCTCCGTCGACGGTGACCTCGCGCCGCTCCTTGTCGACGCTGATCGGGCCGATCCTCGTGATCGCGGCGGGTTCCTCGGCCGCGGGCCCACCCATTCGCCGCAGGATGGCCTTCACACGGGCGACGAGCTCGCGCGGCGAGAAGGGCTTGGTGACGTAGTCGTCCGCGCCCAGCTCCAGGCCGAGCACGCGGTCGACCTCGGTGTCGCGGGCAGTGAGCATGAGGACCGCGGTGTTCGGGTGATCCTGGCGGACCCGTCGACACACCTCGAAGCCGTCGATGGCGCCGGGGAGACCCACGTCGACGATCGCCAGCGCAGGTTGGTCGGACGCGATGCGGTCGAGGCCGCTCGTGCCGTCGCCGTGCAGCAGCACCCGGAATCCGTCGTTGCGCAGGTAGGCGTCGAGGAGATCGGCGATGTGGTGGTCGTCCTCGATGACGACGATGGTGGTGTCGCGGTTCATGACCATCTCCTCCTGCGAACCGGCTCCCCTGCGAACTGGGCCGGATGCCAGACCCTCCGGGCGTGTGATTCGGCCCAGTTCGGCGGATCACCGGTCCATCATGCCTGGTTCCGGCGGTGCCGCCTACGGTGTTCGTCGATGGCCACCTACCTGGATCGCATCCTCGAACATCATCGAGCGCTGGCCGCGGCCGACAGCCGCAGCACCGACGTGTTGATCGATGAATGCCGAGCGCTGCCGCCGACCCGCGGCTTTCGCGCTGCGCTCACGAGCGACCCGTCGCGCCTCGCGGTGATCGCCGAGATCAAGCGCCGGTCGCCATCGAAGGGGGCGCTTGCAGCCGATCTCGATCCTGCCGATGTCGCCGCGCGGTATCAGGCCGGCGGTGCCTCGGCGTTGTCGGTGCTCACCGACCGCGAGCACTTCGGCGGATCGCCCGAGGACCTCGGTGCCGCTCGGTCGGCCGTGTCGCTGCCCGTGATCCGGAAGGACTTCACGGTCGCGCCGAACGACGTGTGCGACGCGCGCCTGATGGGTGCCGACGCGGTGCTGCTGATCGTCGCGGCGCTGGACGACGTCGAGCTGCGCGACCTGTCGGCGCTCGCCGCGCATCTCGGCCTCGACGCCCTGGTCGAGACTCACGACGAGGCCGAGGTCGAGCGGGCGCTGTCGTTCACCACGGGCGATCTCGTCGGCGTCAATCAGCGCGACCTGGTGACCTTCGAGGTCGACCAAGCCCGCGCGGTGCGCGTGGCGAGTTCGATTCCGGCGAGTTCCGTGCGGGTAGCGGAGTCGGGTGTTCGAGGCGTTGACGACGCCGTCGCGCTCGCTGCGGCGGGCTACGACGCGGTGTTGGTGGGGGAGGCGGTCGTCACGTCGCACGATCGGAGCGCCACGGTGGAAACCCTCCGCGTCCCGCGCCCATCCCACCGATAGCCTCCGAACCATGTGGGTCAAGATCTGCGGGATCACCAACGAGGAGGACGCCCTGATGGCCGTCGCGCTCGGCGCGGATGCCATCGGGTTCGTGTTCGCCCCGTCGACCCGCCAGGTCACCGTCGGCACGGCGCGAGACATCGCCCGGCGGCTCCCGCCCGACGTGATGACGATCGGCGTGTTCCGCGATCACGACCCCGACTTCGTGGTGTCCACGGTGCTCGAGGCGGGGTTGCGTGGCGCGCAGCTGCACGGCCATGAGACCCCGGCGATGGCTGCACGGATTCGACCCAAGGTCAGCACGCTGATCGCTGCGTTCCCCGCCGGTTCGAGCGCGATCGAACGATTCGACGAGTACCAGGCGGATGCGATGCTCCTCGACGGCGTGGCACCCGGGAGCGGTCGTGTCTTCGACTGGTCGCTCGCCGACAGCATCCCGCCGAATCGGCGGGTCATTCTTGCGGGCGGCCTGCGCCCCGACAACGTGGCTGACGCCGTGCGGCGTGTCGCCCCATGGGGTGTTGACACGTCGACCGGAGTCGAGTCGTCGCCGGGCCAGAAGGACCCACGCCTGGTGCAGGCGTTCATCCGCGCTGCTCGAGAGGCCGAGCCGGAGACGGTGACGATCGAACAGGGTTCGGGTCCCGAGCCGTTCGACTGGCGCGAGTACGGCGACCTCTGACGAGCGCCACCGAGAGAGATGGGATACATGTCAGCTGATGGTCGACCCGTGATGGGCGAACCCGACGCGACCGGTCGATTCGGCCGGTTCGGAGGTCGGTTCGTGCCCGAGACGCTGGTGCCTGCGTGCGAGGAGTTGGAGGCGGCGTTCATCGAGGCGTGGGCCGACCCGTCGTACCGTGCCCGGCTCGACGGACTGCTCGCCGACTACGCGGGGCGACCGTCGCCGCTCACGCAATGCGACCGGCTGTCCGCGGAGCTCGGCTGTCGCATCTGGCTCAAGCGCGAGGACCTCAACCACACCGGATCCCACAAGATCAACAACGTGCTCGGCCAGGCGCTGCTGGCCCAACGCATGGGGAAGGCCCGGCTGGTGGCCGAGACGGGCGCCGGTCAGCACGGCGTCGCGACGGCGACGGCGGCAGCGCTGCTCGGCCTCGAGTGCTGCGTCTACATGGGCGAGGTCGATATGGCTCGCCAGGAGCTCAACGTGTTCCGCATGCGGCTGCTGGGTGCCGAGGTGCGGCCGGCGTCGTCGGGCAGTCGCACGCTGAAGGACGCCGTCAACGAAGCGATGCGCGACTGGGTCGCGACGGTGGAGCGCAGCCACTACTGCCTCGGTTCGGTGATGGGCCCTCACCCGTATCCGTGGATGGTGCGGGAGTTCCATCGGGTGATCGGCGACGAGGCCCGCGAGCAGTTTGCTGCGAGGGTCGGCGGTACGCCCGACGTGGTAGTCGCTTGTGTGGGGGGTGGTTCCAACGCCGCCGGGATCTTCGCCGGGTTCGCCGAGACCCCGGCGCGACTCGTCGGTGTGGAGCCCGCCGGGGGCGCTGCGGTCGGTCGAGGCGTGCCGGGGGTCGTGCATGGAATGGTCTCGTATCTGATGCAGGACGAGTTCGGCCAGGTCGAGGAGGCGCAGTCGATCTCCGCCGGCTTGGACTATCCCGGCGTCGGACCCGAACATGCCCACCTCGCCGATATCGGCCGGGCGGAATACGCGCCGGTGACCGATGACGAGGTGGTCGACGCGTTCCAGTTGCTCAGCCGAACCGAGGGGATCATTCCGGCGCTCGAGTCGGCGCACGCGATCGCCTGGGTGAGCCGTGAGCGCGCACAGCTCGCGGGGCTCAGCGTGGTGATCAACTTGTCCGGTCGGGGGGACAAGGACGTGGCCCAGATGATGGAGATCCTTCGATGAACGAGTCCGCTCCGCCGCGCCGCCTTGCTGTCGGCCAGCTCGAACGGGTGCTTCGTGCACGTCGCGATCGCGGCGGACGCAGCCTGGTCATCTACCTGACCGGCGGGTTCCCCGGCTGGCAAGACATGGTGCGTGCGGCGGTCGCTGCAGGGGCCGATGCGGTCGAGGTGGGGATTCCGTTCTCCGATCCGGTGATGGACGGTCCGGTGATCCAGGAGGCGTCGGAGGTTGCCCTTCGGGCCGGGGCGACACCGCCCGGCGTGCTGGCGGAGATCGCCAACCTCGACGTCGGCGTCCCGGTCGCGGTGATGACGTACTACAACCTCGTGTTCCGGTTCGGGCTGGAACGGTTCGCGTCGACTGCGGCCGAGGCCGGCGTGTCGGCGGCGATCCTGCCCGACCTGCCGTTGGACGAGGCCGGACCGTGGTGCGATGCGGCCGACGCGGCGGGCATCGAGACGGTCATGCTCGCTGCGCCGACGGGTTCGGATGAGCGGCTCGGCCGGGTCTGCGATCGCTCTCGCGGGTTCGTGTACGGCGTTGGGCTTCTGGGGGTGACGGGGGAGCGCGCCTCGCTTGCGGCGTCGGCGACCGAGATCGCCACGCGGCTCAAACGGATCACGGATCGCCCCGTGCTCGTCGGCGTGGGCGTGTCGACGCCGGAGCAGGCGGTACTGACCTGTCGCGTCGCAGACGGCGTCGTGGTGGGCTCCGCTGTCGTACGCCGGATGGTCGAGGGTGCCGGACCCGAAGGGGTCGGCGATCTCGTCGGAGAATTCCGCCGCGCGATCGACGCGATCTGAGCCCGGCGAGTCGGTGGCCGATCGCCGCACGTCGTCCCCCGATCGGCCGAATCCCCCGAAATTTCGGGGGTGGTGTGTGACATTCGTGTCTGCCGCGGGTAGAGTTACATCGTTGTAACTACTGCACCCGGGAGGGTCAACGACATGAACAAGACCGAGCTGGTCGAGACGATCGCGCGACGCACCGACCTGCCGAAGAAGGATGTCGACGCCGTGCTCGGCGCCTTCTGGGACATCGTCGCCCAGACGGTGGCGAAGGGCAAGGACACGGTCACGATCCCGGGCTGGATCAAGTTCGAGCAGGTCATCCGTGGTCCGCGCACCGTCCGCAACCCGCAGACGGGCGAGTCGATGAAGGTCGGCAAGTCCAAGGCCGTGAAGGTCAGCGCCGGCGCGACGCTGAAGGCGATCGCCAAGGGCGAGCGTCCCGCTCCGAAGTGATCCATCGCCGCCGAGGCGGCGAACTCGATGGATACATGTCAGAGGGCGAGTGCTTCGGCGCTCGCCCTTTGACGCGTCTGCCGGCGAGGGACGTGGTCTAGCGTTCGCGCATGGCTCCATCTGCTCCGCTCGCCGGCTCACCTGCACCATCGATCGCGCTGCTCGACCAGCGCGGGGAGACGGTTGACGTGGACGACTACCGCGGCCGCAAGGTGCTCGTGTACTTCTACCCGAAGGCCGACACGCCGGGCTGCACAACGCAGTCGTGCGCACTGCGAGACATCGCCGGCGACGTCGGGACAACCGTCATCATCGGCATCAGCCCCGACCTTCCGGCCAAGCTCGCCAAGTTCGACGAGAAGCACGGCCTGGGGTTCACTCTGCTCTCCGATCCCGAGCACACCGTGTCGGAGGCGTTCGGCGTGTGGGGCGAGAAGAAGAACTACGGGCGCACCTACATGGGCATCATCCGCTCTGCGTTCCTCATTGACGAGGACGGGACGATCGGCCACGCGTGGCCGAAGATCAGCCCGAAGGACACGCCGACCAAGCTCCTCGCGGCGCTCGCCGAGTCAGCCGACTGACGTCGGGTTCTCTCGGCGATTCGCCGCGAACGCTCGTTCGCGGAGGGCCGCGACGAGTGCCACGATGGCCACCAGCACGGCGAGCCGTGCCAGCGTGGCGGATGATCCGGAAGCAGCGCGGTCGGTCATCGCGGCCACGCTAGGCTGCCCCGAGGCCCGGGTGGCGGAATGGCAGACGCGGTGGACTCAAAATCCACTGTCCGAAAGGGCGTGTGGGTTCGAGTCCCACCCCGGGCACGCTGTGGGTGGAGTGAGCGCCCCGAGATCACTGGGGACGTGATCGACGCTCGTCGAGCTCGCAGAGGGCTGCGTGTCGATCGCGGCGCCTCGGATGAGGCGAGCACACCACAAGGCGACGGCTGTCCTCCGCGGCCGTGTCCGCGCACGGTGTTGTTGCCTGCGACGTGTGCCCGGGAACGTCAGATGCAGCCGACCGCCGTGACGAATCCCTTACGAACGAGTCCGTGGATCCGGAGTGGTTCGCCGCTCGGAACCTCAACGACCACGGCCCCTCGATCATGTTCCGGCGTATCGAGGACGCGGAAGTGCCCCGGCACTCGAAGCCCGGCGAGCTCACGCCGTTGCGAGGACTCCTCGTTCCACGGCTCGCCATCGAACTGAACGGAGGCGCGTCCGCATGAGTCGAACACCACCTCGACGTCCCCGCGACTCGGCCTGAACCAGTCCGGCCCCACCCGAACGGCGACGACCACGGCTGCGACGAGGAGAACAACCGCCGAGCTGACGCGAACGTAGGAATGCACCGTGTTCATGCTACGGACGAGATCGGCAATGAGCTGCCGGGGGAGCGGGGCTGTGGGGAGGGGGCCGCGGGCAATTCAGGCCCACAGGTGCGGATATGCACGCCTGAGCCTGGATTGCGACAGATGCCGCGGCCGCGTGACCTGCCGGGTTCGGGGCGGCCGTCCGGCGGTCGGTACGATGGCGGGATGGCCTGGCTGACCGAGCGGCGACTCCGCGGTATCTCGCGGCGGCTCGTCGCCGCACGGGAGGAGCTGCGGGTCGCCGACGAGCAGCTCCGGCACCTCGCCGACGACGCGGACGACGCTCGGCTCCGCTCGATCGTCTCGCAATCGCCCGCCGACGCCGCCGAACGGCGCGAGGCTGAGGGCGACGCCGGAGCGATGCGTCGCCACCGCGACGACCTGCAGCGCCGAATCGCCGATCTCGAGGCACGCCAGGACGCGTTGCTCGACGAGATGTCCGCCGGGCGGACGCGTAGCGGCGATGGCTGACCGACCGCGCCTTCGGGTGGTCATCGCGGAGGACGAGGCGATCATTCGCCTCGATCTGTGCGAGTTGCTGACCGAGGAGGGGTACGACGTCGTCGGCGAATGCGCACGCGGCGACGAGGCCGTTGCGCTCGTGGAACGAACCCGACCCGACGTCGCGATCCTCGACGTGAAGATGCCCGGACTCGATGGGCTGGCCGTCGCCCGCCGACTCACCGAAACCCGCACGTGCGCGGTCGTGATTCTCACGGCGTTCAGCCAGCGGGAGCTCATCGAGGAAGCCCGCGATGCGGGAGCGATGGCCTATCTGGTCAAGCCGTTCCAACGCGAGGATCTCGTCCCCGCGATCGAGGTTGCGGTCGCCCGGTTCGCCGACCTCGCGACGCTTGCCGAGTCGGAGCAGCGGCTGTCGGATCAGCTGGAGGTGCGACGGCTCGCCGACCGGGCCAAAGCGCGGCTCATGAACGAGTACGGCCTGAGCGAGCAGGCAGCGTTCAGCTTCCTGCAGCGCAACGCGATGGATCGGCGTACCGCGATGCGTGCGATCGCCCAGCAGGTCCTCGACGGCGATCTTCGGCCCTGACATCGCCGACGACGCGCCGCCCCGGAACCGCTGTCATCGCCGCCGAATAGTGTGGGCGCCGCCATGGCGACCCTGATGCTCATCGACGGAAACTCGCTCACCTACCGGGCGTTCTTCGCGCTGCCGACCGACATGGCTACCGCGTCGGGTCAGGTGACCAACGCGACCTTCGGCTTCACGTCGATGCTGCTCAATCTCGTGCGTGACCACCAGCCCGACCTGCTGGCGGTCACCTTCGATCGTCCCGAGCCGACGTTCCGCCACAAGATGGTCGACACGTACAAGGCCAACCGGGAGTCGGCGCCCGACATTCTTCGCCAACAGATGAGCCTGGTTCGCCAGGTCGTCGACGCGTTGCAGATCCCGGTGCTCGAACAGGCGGGGGTCGAGGCCGACGACATCATCGCGACCCTTGCGACCGAGGCCACCGAGGCGGGTCTCGACACGATCATCGTCACCGGTGATCGCGACAGCTACCAGCTGGTGACCGACCCGCACGTGCGGGTTCTGTACAACCGTCGCGGCGTGAGCGACTACGTGCTCTACGACGAGGCCGGCATCGCGGCACGAACGGGAGTGACGCCCGCCCAGTACGTGCAGTACGCGGCGCTGCGCGGCGACCCGTCCGACAACCTGCCCGGCGTGCCGGGGGTCGGGGAGAAGACGGCCGCCAAGCTGATCACGACCTACGGCGATCTCGACGGCATCTACGACCACCTCGCCGAGTTGACCCCGAAACTGCGCGAGAACTTGGCGGCGAACGAGGCCCAGGCACGATCCAACGTCGAGATGATGCGGCTGCGTCGCGATGTCGAACTCGGCGTCGCGGCGGCCGCGCTCCGGCAAGGGGCGTTCGACCTCGACGCGGTCGTCGACCTCTTCAAGTTCCTCGAGTTCACGTCGCTCATCGGCCGCCTCGGCGACGCGTTCGGCGACGGCGCCGCAGCCGCGCAGGACGCACGTCGCGTGCTCGAGGCCGAGGTCACCGCATGCGATGCGACCGACGCCGCCCGCCTCTTCGCCGGGCTCGACCCGAGCGCCGGGCATGTCGCGGTCGCCGCGGCGTGGCAGGGCACACCCGGCCGCTCGCCGCTCGACGGCGTTGCGCTCGTGACCGACGCATCGCTCGGCGAGGTCAGCTGGGTACCCGGCGCACTGTTCGGCGACTCGAGCGTGAGTGCGGCCGTCGGTTCCTGGGTCGCACGCGGCGCGACGATCGCCGGGCACGACGTGAAGGCACTGCTCCGGTCGTGGCTCTTCCTCGGGATCGATTCGCCGCGCCTCCACGTCGACACGAAGATCGCCGCGTACCTGCTCGACCCCGCCGAACCCCGCTATGCGCTCGACGACCTGCTCAGCCGGTACTCCGACGCCGAGATGGCTGCGGGCGAGGCGCATGACCCAACCCAACTCGACTTCGGTGAGGCGACCGAAGACCACTCGCGTCGCCCCGCGCGCGAAGCGCTCGCGGTCACCGCGCTCGTGCCTCCGCTGCTCGAAGCGCTCGACGCACAGGGTCTGCGGTCGTTGCTCGACGACGTCGAGATGCCCCTCGTCGGAGTGTTGGCGCGAATGGAACACGTCGGGGTGGGTGTCGACCGCGACGAACTCGCGGGGCTGTTGACGCATCTGACCGCGGAGTGCGATCGGCTACGTGAGGCGATCGTCGAGGCGGCCGGCGAGCCGTTCAACGTGAACTCCACGCCGCAACTCCGGGCGATCCTGTTCGACAAGCTCGGCCTGACACCGCAGAAGAAGACGAAGACCGGCTATTCGACCGACGCCGCGTCACTCGAGAAGCTGCGCGGCCAGCACCCGATCATCGATGACCTGTTGTCGTACCGGGAATTCGAAAAGCTGCGCGGAACCTACGGCGAGGGCCTCATCGCCGAGGTCGCGGCCGACGGGCGGATCCACGCGACGTTCAACCAGACGGTCGCGCGCACCGGTCGGCTCAGCTCCGACGCGCCGAACCTGCACAACATTCCGGTGCGAAGCGACGAGGGGCGCCAGTTCCGTCGGGCGTTCGTCCCGCGGGCCGGATGCGAACTGCTCGTCGCCGACTACAACCAGATCGAGCTTCGCTGCATCGCTCACCTGGCGGGCGACCCGGGCTTGATCGAGGCCTTCCGCTCCGGCACCGACATCCACACGGCCACGGCGTCGCGGGTGTTCGGCGTGGAAGCCGACCAGGTGACCATCGAGCAGCGGTCGAAGGCGAAAATGGTGTCGTACGGCCTGGCGTACGGCATGGAAGCGTTCGGTCTCGGGCAGCGGCTTGCCATTCCCACCGGCGAGGCGCAGAAGATCCTCGACGCCTACTTCGTGGCCTTCCCGGCCGTCCGTTCGTACATGGACCAGACCGTCGCGGAGGCGCGCGAGCGCGGCTACACCGAGACGCTCTTCGGCCGCCGCAGGCGCATCCCGGAGCTCGCGTCGGGCGTTCGCGCCATTCGCATGGCGGGGGAGCGGCAAGCGATGAATGCCGGCATCCAGGGACTCGCCGCCGACATCTTCAAGGTCGCCCTCGTACGTATCGACGCCGGCCTGCGCGAGCGTGGGCTCGGCACCAAGGTGGTCTTGCAGGTGCACGACGAGGTCGTGTGCGAGGTGCCCGAGGCGGAGCTCGCCGAGGCCACGGAGTTCATTGTCGACACGATGCGCGCCGCCTTCACGATGGACGTGCCGCTCGAGGTGAACCTGGCCCATGGACGATCCTGGGCGGAGGCGAAGGGGTGATCGGAGCGGTCGAACGTCACTGGTTCGAAGACCTGGCCGATCACATGGGCCCGGCATACCTTCGCTACTCGTTCACGAAGGGCACCGTCGCCGAGGTCGACGCGTTGGTCGACCTGCTCGGGCTGTCGCCGGGGATGTCGGTGCTCGACGTCGGGTGCGGGCCGGGCCGCCATGCCATCGAGCTCGCCGGGCGTGGCATCTCGGTCGTGGGTGTCGATATCAGCAGCCGCTTCGTCGAGGTGGCATCCGGTGAGGCCGAGCGTCTGGGTGTCGACGCGCGCTTCCTTCGCTGCGATGCCCGAGCGCTGCCGTTTGCCGACCGGTTCGACGCGGCGATCTCGCTGTGTCAGGGGGCGTTCGGCCTGGGTGGCCCCGGACCCTTCGCCGGCGACCCGCAGAACTTCGGCTCCGACCGCGCGGTGCTCGAAGGAATCCGGCGGGCCCTCCGCCCGGGTGGCCGCTGCGCCGTGACCGCGTTCTCGTCGTACTTCCAGGTCCGACACCTGGAGGAACACGACCGGTTCGACGCTGCAACGGGCGTGAATCACGAGCCGACCGAGGTGCGCGACGAGCGTGGATCGCCACGTCCGGCCGACCTGTGGACCACCTGCTACACGCCGCGCGAACTACACCTGCTCGCGACGATCGCCGGGCTGCGCGTCGAGTCGATCGGGTCGGTGACACCCGGTCGCTACCGGCAGGCCGCCGCGACGATCGATCAGCCCGAGTTCCTGTTGATCGCCAGCCGCCCGGGCGAGAGGTCGGGCTCCCGGCCTCCGGTCGTCACGTAGTTGCCGTTGGCGACACCTGGCCCCTAGCGTGTGAGCGCCGTTTCCCGCCACTCGCGCCGCGCGTGTGATGGGCGGCAATTGTCCCTATCCCCCGACTTCCTATAGGCAACCCAGTGACCGACCAGACCACCGACCTTCCGACCGACCCGACCGAAGGGGCATACACGCCCCGCCAAATCGTCGACAACAACGTTTCCGACGCCGACCTCGAAGCTTTGTACTCCGCGAGCATGGTGGGGGTCGACGATGGCCAACTCGTCACCGGCACCGTCGTCAAGGTCGATCACGACGAGGTGCTCCTCGACATCGGCTACAAGGCGGAGGGCGTCATCCCGTCCCGCGAGCTGTCGATCCGCAACGACGTCAACCCGTCGGAGATCGTGTCGCTCGGCGACGAGGTCGAGGCGCTCGTCCTCACCAAGGAAGACAAGGAAGGTCGCCTGATCCTCTCCAAGAAGCGTGCGCAGTACGAGCGCGCGTGGGGGAAGATCGAGGAGATCAAGGAAGCCGACGGCGTGGTCGCCGGTCCGGTCATCGAGGTCGTCAAGGGCGGTCTCATCCTCGACATCGGCCTGCGCGGGTTCCTCCCGGCATCGCTGGTGGAGCTTCGCCGGGTCCGCGACCTGCAGCCCTATGTCGGCAAGTCGCTCGAAGCGAAGATCATCGAGCTCGACAAGAACCGCAACAACGTGGTGTTGAGCCGCCGTGCGTGGCTCGAGGAGACGCAGAAGGAACAGCGCGATGAGTTCCTCACCAATCTGCGCCCGGGCGAGCGTCGCCGCGGCGTCGTCTCATCGGTCGTCAATTTCGGTGCCTTCGTCGACCTCGGCGGCATGGACGGCCTCGTGCACGTGTCCGAGTTGTCCTGGAAGCACGTGGACCATCCCGGGTCCGTCGTTGCAGTCGGCGACGAGATCGAGGTCGAGGTGCTCGAGGTCGACATGGACCGCGAGCGGATCAGCCTGTCGTTGAAGGCGACCCAGCAGGATCCGTGGCAGGAGTTCGCCGGCGCCCACCAGGTGGGCGAGCTGGTGTACGGCCGGGTCACGAAGCTCGTGCCGTTCGGTTCCTTCATCCAGGTTGGCGACGGGATCGAGGGTCTCGTGCACATCTCGGAGATGTCGGCACACCACATCGACCTGCCCGAGCAGGTGGTCACGCCGGGCGAAGAGCTCTGGGTGAAGATCATCGACCTCGACCTGCAGCGCCGTCGGATCAGCCTGTCGATCAAGCAGGCCGCCGAGGGTGGCATCGTGGCCGCCGAGTACCAGGAGCACTTCGGCGAGCACGCCTACGACTCCGAGGGCAACTACATCGGCCCATCCTTCGACCCCGACAGCCCATCTGAGGGTCAGGAGGCGTGGGAGCAGTACTACGCCGAACACGGCTACGAAGAGGGCGATGCACCCGAGGCCGACGGCGGTGAGCCCGTGGACGGCGCCGCTGATGAGGCCGCGGAGCCTGCTGAAGGCTGAGCACCGCGGGCCGTAGGCCCACATCCGAGCATCCACGACGAGCGGCGTCGCCCCGGAGGGCGGCGCCGCTGTCGCGCCACCGGAAGAAGGCCACGAACGAGCCGAAGTTCCCGAACCGAAATCCTCATATCTGCGGGTCGACCTGCCGACCATGTACGTGTCCGGGACGGCCCCGTGTGCCTGGGCGGTCGTCGTCATGTGAAGGATCGAGGTAGACGTGAGTACTCGCAGAACACTCATTCTGGTGGGAGCTTTGGTGGTCGGCGCTGTCGCTGCACTGCTGATCTTTCGGTATGTGGGCGGAATCGAGGAACGAGCCCAGGGCGAGACCCAGATGGTGTCGGTCGTGATCGCGAAGGCGCAGATCCCGAGGGGCGCCGACGCCAACGCGTTGATCGACTCGGGGCAGATCGCGATCGGTTCGCGGCGCCGCATCGATGTCCCAGCCAATGCGGTGACTCGCGTCGAGGACATCCGCGGTCAGCTCGCGGCGCTCGACCTGACCGCCGGCACGATCATCTCGACACCGATGTTCGTCTCGAACACGCAGCTCTCCGACTCGACCGCCTCGGTGCTCCGTGAAGGCATGGTCGCCGTGACCATCTCCGCCGATCAGGTCCACGGGGTGGCAGGACTCATCACCCAGGGCGACTACGTGAACATGGTCGTGACCGGCGAATGCGTCACGACCGACGGCAAGGTGGGTCTCGCCGACGAGGGCGCGACGGCCGCCCCGACCGCCGACCAGCCGACCACCGGCACGAAGGCCGCCCAGCAGGGGACCGGTTGCGCAGGGCACCTGTACCAGAAGGTGCGTGTCCTGGCGCTCGGCCGCTCGCTCGGCTCGCCGGTCGCTGCGGCACCGGTTCAGCCCGGCGAGACGCCGACGACAACCCAGGCGCCGACCTCGGACCTCATCACCTTCGAGGTCCCGCCGGAGGCATCCCAGCAGATCATCGCGGTCCCGACCGGCAAGATCTACCTCACGCTCGTGCGCCCCGACTATGAGCCGAAGCCGATCGCTCCGTCGCTCGACCCGCTCGAACTGCTCGGTGCTGCCGGCAAGACGCCGGAGCCGGTCGCAGCCGCTCCGACCGCCGGGGGGCAGTGATGAGAGATCCCCGTGAGGGATCCGTGACCGGGGAGGGCCGCGACTGGGGGACCGCCGCCTCGGCCGACCGACTCGGAGGCTCGTCCTCGAGCCAGCGTCCCTTCGCCGTGCCGACCTTCGACGACGACCCACTGGCGTCGTTCGGCACCACCATCGGCCCCGATGCCGATCCGTACGGCGCTGCGGCGAGCGATCCGTATCGTGAGGACCGATCCGCCCCGGCGATGGGCCAAGGCGCTGCGATTCCCAGCATCTCCAACTTGGCAGCGGACCAGTACGGCCGGCCCGCCGATCCGTACGGCCGGCCCGCTGACCCGTACAACGCACCGGCTGACCCGTACAACGCACCGGCTGACCCGTACAACGCACCGGCTGACCCGTACGGCCGGCCCGCCGATCCGTACGGCCGGCCCGCCGATCCGTACGACGCACCGGCTGATCCGTACGGCCGGCCCGCCGATCCGTACAGCCAACCGGCCGACCGGTACGGCCACGCCGATCCTGCGGCGGCACCGTCGGCGCCGCCGGCCGAGCCGAGTGCCCGTCCCGACCCGCAGGCCGCCTCGATCCGCGTGTCGGTCGCGATCGTCGAGCCGCACCCAACCATCCGCGACGGTCTGATGCGGCTGCTCGGTGAAGGCGGCACGCCGTTCGACTCGTTGCAGGAACTGGCGAGCCGGCTCACCGGTTCGGTCCCCGTCGTCGTCATCCTCGGTCCGTCGTGCGCGACGCCTGCCGACCTTGCGATCGCGGAACGCCTGATCCCGGCGCATCCGGCGCTCGGTGCGATCCTCGTGGTCGAGGAGTTGACGACGGCGCTGCTCCAGGCGGCGTTGCGTGCCGGTGTCAAAGACGTGCTGGCCCTCAACGGCGAAGCGGAGCAGCTCACGTCGGCGGTGCAGCGCGTGGCGCTCACGCTCGATTCGAGTTCGCGTCGCAGCGCTCACGGACACGCACCGCAGGGTGCGAGCGATGATGGCGATCTCGGTCAGGTCATCTCCGTGTTCTCGACCAAGGGTGGCGCGGGCAAGTCCGTGATCTCGACGAACCTCGCGGTGTGCCTGGCACAGCGCTCGTCGAAGCCCGTCTGCCTCGTCGACGCAGACCTGCAGTTCGGCGACGCGGCCGTGATGCTCAAGCTCACCCCGCATCACACAATCGTCGACGCCGTCGAGGCCATCGATCGGATGGACAACTCGCTACTCGAATCGCTGCTGGTCACCCACGAGCCATCGGGGCTTCGGGTGTTGCCCGCTCCGCTGGAGCCCGCGTTCGCGGATCAGGTCGGTGCCGCCGAAATGATCGCCATCGTCGAACGGCTGCGGACGTTCTGTTCGTACATCGTCGTCGACACGCCGGCGTACTTCAACGACGTCGTACTAGGGCTCGTCGAGATCTCCGATCGCATCGTGCTGGTGGCCGGGATGGACATTCCGAACATCAAGAACGTGAAGATCGGGCTGCAGACGCTCCGGCTCCTGAACACCCCGATGGAAAAGCTCCTGCTCGTGCTCAATCGATCGAACTCGAAGGTGAAGCTCGATATCGGCGAGGTCGAACGGACGCTTCAGGCGAAGGCCGATGCGCTCGTGCCCTCCGACGTGCTGATTCCCCAATCGGTCAACAAGGGCGTACCGGTGGTGCTCCATGCGCCCAAGTCCGCCGTCGCTCGATCACTCGTACAACTCGCCGAACAGTTCACCAACGCCCCAACCCAGGCACGTCGTCGTTAGACGGCCCCCGTCGATCAGGAGACAGAAGGTGTCGCTCTACCAGCGTCTACACGAGGCAAATCAGGTCCCCGCGAGTCACGGCGGCGGGCTGCGGCGCGACCCGATTATGGACGAGCTGCGTCTGCGGATCCACACGCACCTGATCGAGGAACTCGGGCCGATCCTCTACGACAATCGCCTGTCGGGAGAAGACCTTCGACGGCGAGTGCACGAGCAGCTACTCGCGACCCTGGCCCAGGAGCGAGCACCGCTCTCGGCCGCCGACAAGGCGCAGCTGATCCAGGAGGTCACCGACGACATCCTCGGGTACGGCCCGATCGACAAGCTTCTGCGAGACGACAACGTGTCCGAGCTGATGGTCAATGGCCCGGACATGGTGTACGTGGAGCGCGGCGGCCGAATCGAGCGTGATCCGACGACCTTCGTGGATTCCGACCATCTCCGTCGAGTCATCGACAAGATCGTGTCGCAGGTCGGTCGTCGCATCGACGAGTCGACGCCGATGGTCGACGCCCGCCTGCCCGATGGCTCCCGTGTGAACGCCGTCATCCAGCCGCTGGCGATCGGGGGACCGTTCCTCACGATCCGGAAGTTCTCCAAGGATCCTCTGCAGGTTGACGACCTGATCCGTTTCGGTTCGCTCAACGCTCATGCCGCCCGATTCCTGCAGGCGTGCGTCGTCGGCAAGCTCAATGTGGTGGTCTCGGGCGGTACCGGTTCCGGTAAGACGACGCTGCTGAATGTGCTGTCGTCGTTCATTCCGCCCGACGAACGCATCGTCACCATCGAGGATTCGAAGGAGTTGCAGCTCCACCAGGATCACGTGCTCTCCCTCGAGACCCGACCACCGAACGTCGAGGGCCGCGGCGAGGTGTCGATCCGCGACCTGGTCAAGAACTCCCTGCGTATGCGACCCGACCGAATCGTGATCGGTGAATGTCGCGCCGGCGAGGCGCTGGACATGCTGCAGGCGATGAACACGGGCCATGACGGTTCGCTGACCACGCTCCACGCGAACTCGCCTCGCGATTCGCTGGCACGTCTCGAGACGCTGGTCCTCATGGCCGGCTTCGACCTTCCGATCCGAGCGATCCGAGAGCAGATCTCGGGTGCGGTCGACATGATCGTGCAGCTCTCCCGCCTGCGCGACGGAAGCCGTCGCGTCACGCACATCACCGAGGTACAGGGCATGGAGGGCGACGTGATCACGCTCCAGGATGTGTTCCTCTTCGACTTCAGCATGGGTGTCGACGAAAAGGGGAAGTTCCGGGGTCACCTCAAGGCGACGGGCGTTCGTCCCAAGTTCACCGAGAAGCTGGCCGATCAGGGGATCCGCCTGGGCCCAGAGGTGTTCGCACCGGGCGACCTGGGTGGCCGACGCGCTGTGGGGCGCGGATGAGCGCCCGGCGTCGCACCTCAACCAGCGCAGCGGTGGCGCTCCTCGGCGTGCTTCTCGCGGTGCTCGGCGCGTTCGCCGTTCCGGCCGCGTCGGAATCCTCCGAGGTCCCGACCCTGCAACTTCGTTCGGTCGATGCGCGCAGCGACGACCTGACCGTCGACGTGATCTCAACCGCCAAGCCCTCGGGCTCGGCGCGGGTGACGATCGACGGCGTCGCACACGACGCGACGGTCGAGTCGCTGCGTGATGCCGGGCTCGACTCCAACGTGGTGGTGGTCCTCGACAACAGCGAGCTGCTGCGGAACGGAACGGTCCAGCTGGCGAAGGCCGCTCTCGGGAAGCTCGCGCCCGGCGACGGCGCGATTAGCAAGCTCGGCGTGGTGTCGACCGGCGGGAAGGCCGTCATCGCGAGCGGCCTGGTGACATCGCTCGACGGTGTGATGAGCTCCGCCAAGGCGATCGCGCCCAGCGGGTCGAACTCGCTGTGGTCGTCGGTCGTGCTCGCGGCCGATCTGGTGGCGAAAGGCGGCGAGGCCCAGCGATCGATCGTCGTGATCACCGGCTCACCCGACGGGGGCGTCGGCACGTCGTTCTCGGTCGCCCAGCGAGCCGTGCGCGACGCCGGAGCGACCGTGCACGTCATAGCGGTCACCGGAGGTGCGGCAACGCCCGATGGCGCCGCGCTGCGCCAGTTGGTCGCCTCGGCAGGCGGGTCGCTGCGGCAAGGTGGCGACGACGAACTGGGTGCGATGGCCGGAGATGCCGCCACGCTCATCGGCTCGCAGTACCGCCTGACAGTCAAAGGACTCGGCATCTCCAAGAAGGAGATCTCGTCGATCTCGGTCTCGATGTCGGGCGCCACCGCAACCGGGGCATTCCGGCCGCGCGTGCTGTCGACGGGCGCCGAGGCGCTCACGGCTGTGCAGACGGCCGACGAGGCCGGCGGCACGTTCGCGAACCCGATCATGAAGTACGTGATCGTGGGTCTGGGGGCGCTGTGCGCCGGCGGCGCATTCCTTGCGGTCGCCCTGCTCGTTGCCCGTCGCAACGACGGGCTCGACAAGGCGCTGCGCCACTACGACGAGCGTTACAACTCCCGGGCAGTCGCCGACGACAGCGGCGAGGAAGGGCTGGCGAAGACGGCGCTGGTGCAGCGCGCCGTCGAGATGACCGGTGCGCTCGCCGAGAAGCGTGGATTCCTGGCCCGGGTCGCGCTCTTGCTGGATCGAGCCGATCTGCCGCTCCGGCCGGCCGAGGCGCTCTTCTTCTACGCCGCCGGCTCCGGCGTGCTCGTGCTGATCACGTTCACGCTCACGACCAATGTGATCATGACGGCGGCAGCGCTGATCCTCTCGCTTGTCGCGCCGGGCTTCGTCGTCGACTTCCTGGCGAAGCGCCGGAAGAAGAAGTTCACGGCGCTGCTGCCCGACACGTTGCAGTTGTTGGCCGGAACGCTCCGCGCCGGCTACTCGATCGCTCAGGGGTTCGAGGCGGTGTCGAAGGAAGTCGAAGACCCGATGGGCAAGGAGCTCCGCCAAGCGGTGACCGAGGCCCGCCTCGGCCGTCAGCTCGACGATGCCCTGGACGCCGTCGCCGAACGAATGAACAGCGAGGACTTCGAGTGGGCGGTCATGGCGATCAGGATCCAGCGCGAGGTGGGCGGCAACTTGGCCGAGCTGCTCATGAGCGTGTCGGAGACGATGGTGCAGCGCGAGCGGTTGCGGCGCGATGTCGCCGCACTGACTGCGGAGGGCCGCATGTCGGCCTGGGTGTTGGGCATGCTCCCGCCGGGCATCGGGCTGGTGATGTTCATGATGAACCGCGAGTACATCTCGCGGCTGTTCTCCGGGCTCGGGCTCTGGATCCTCGTTGGCGCGGTGGTCTCGATGCTCATCGGGTTCGTGTGGATGAAGAAGACGATCACGATCGAGGTGTGATGTGTCCGGATTGATCGTTCCTCTTGTTCTGCTCGCGGTCGCGGTCGCGGCGATCGTGTTCGCGGTGGGCTCTGGGGTGCACGAGAAGCAGGTCGTGCGCGAATCGCTGCGTACGCTCGATGGCTACGACATCGACGCGCCGCCGACGGATCTGCGCCAGGAGAAGCTGGCGGAGTCGATCGTCGCTCGTGCGGTGGTGCCGGCAATGGCCCGGCTCACACTGGTCGGCCGGCGCTTCACGCCGATGGGCTATGTCGACAAGGTGCGGCACAAGTTCGTGCTCGCGGGAATCCAAACGCCGGACTCCGTGGATCGATTCCTCGCGATGAAGGCAGTGCTCGTGCCGGTGGGCATCGTCTTCGGCGTGACGAACCTGCTGTTCGGCTTCATGCTCGACGGCATGATGCAGGTTGTCGCGTCGGTCGTGATCGGCGGCGGTCTGGCGGCCGGCCCCGACCTGATGCTCAACCGGAAGGTCGAGGAGCGCCAGACATCCATCCTGCGCGCTCTGCCCGACGTGCTGGACCTGCTCACCATCTCCGTGGAGGCGGGTCTCGGGTTCGAGCAAGCCCTCGACCGTGTGATCGCGGCGGTCCCCGGACATCTGTCCGACGAGTTCGCCCGCATGTTGGGTGAGGCGCGCGCCGGGGCGTCGCGTGCCGACGCGATGCGTGCGATGGACGAACGAATGGGGATCCCCGAGGTGCGAGCCTTCGTGCTCGCGATCATCCAGGCCGACGCGTTCGGCGTGTCGATCGGGCGGGTGCTGCGAGCACAGGCCGACGAGATGCGCATCAAGCGTCGCCAGATCGCGCAGGAGAAGGCACAGAAGGCACCCGTGAAGATGCTGTTCCCGATGGTGTTCTGCATTCTCCCGGCGCTCTTCGCCGTGGTGCTCGGCCCCGCGATCCTGAGCATCCAAGAGTCGTACAAATGACCCACGTCGCAGCCGGCGCGGCGCCCAGCGCCGCGCCGGAGCACCGCGACTCCGCCGACCCGCTCCCGACCGTCGCACGCCGCGCTAGCCGGCTCGAACACGCGTGGTGGGGCGCGATCGTCATCGGGCTGGGGGCGCTCAACGGTGCTCGCCCGCTGTCGGACAACAGCTTCCTGACCCATCTGGCGACCGGTCGGCTGATCCGCGCCGGTCACACCCCCCACACCGATCCGTACACGTTCACCGCCGCCGGGCGTCCGTGGGTCGTGCAGTCCTGGCTGGCGTCGTGGTGGTACGCGACGCTCGAGGCGCTGGGAGGCGGCGCGGCCATCCGCCTGTTTGTCGTGGCGCTGTCGGGTCTGCTGGCTTGGATGGTGTGGCGCCTCTCGGCTCCGGCGGAACTGCTCGTCGGGCGGCTGGTCATCACCGCCGGCGCGCTGATCGTGGGGCTGTTCTGGTGGAACGAGCGTCCTCAACTCATCGGGATGGTCGCTCTCGCAGCGGCGGCGATCGTGGTGACGGAGCGCCGTTCTCCGGCATGGCTCCTCCCGCTGTTCGGCGTGTGGGTCAACGTCCACGGCTCGTTCCCCCTCGGTCTTGCCTTCCTCGGGGCATGGGCGGGGCTCACGACCGTGCTCGCGCGCCGAATCGACGGGCGTGGAGCGCTCGGGGTCGCCGCGGCGATCGGCGGAACCGTGATGGGCGCTCTGGTGAGCCCGTTCGGGTTCGACCTGATCACGTTCCCCGTCGAGATGCTCAAGCGGAGCGCGACGCTGATCTTCATCACCGAGTGGCGTCCGCTCGCACTCGATTCGCTTGCGTCGATCGTGTTCCTCGCGGTCTCGGTCGGGGTCGCGGCAGCGATCGCGCAGCGCCGGAGCTGGCCCCGCCTCGCGGTGATCGGGCTGTTCCTTGGACTGGCGCTGTGGGCCGTGCGCAACGTGGTTCCCGCATCGATCGTCCTGGTTCCCGTTGCCGCTCCGGCGCTCGCGGGGATGGGCGCGCTGCGGGTCGGTGCACCTGTCGCATGGCGGCGGATGCTTCCCGCCGCGGTGGCGGTCGTCGCCGCGCTGACGGCGCTCGTCGCGGTGACCGACGACTACGAGGTGAGCGCCTATCCGGTGGCCATGGCCGACCGAATCGAGGCGACACCGCGACTGCGGCAAGGCCGGGTGCTCTCGTACGACTATGTGGGGAACTTCCTCGAATGGCGCAGCGGCGCGGGCCGCCGGGTCTGGCTCGACGATCGCGCCGAGGTCGTGCCGCGTGCGGTCGTGGTCGACTACGTGCGGCTGTTGTCAGGGATCGGCAAGCCCGGGGTGATCCTCGACCGGCAGCCCCACGATCTCGTGCTGTGGAACGCGAAGGGCGAGATTGCCGACTACCTCCGACGATCCGACGAGTACACCGTGGTGGCGCAGGATCGCGAGTGGATCCTTGTGGAGCGCGTCGGTTCCCTGCCGCCCGCCTGAGCCGTGCCGCCGGTCCAGCCCGCCGGTCCAGCCCGCTCACCGGAATGGGCCATCGGCCCCACGTGGCGTGCACCGACATTGCCTATTCAGTCGCGCCCCCGCTTTGTGGAGACTGACAGGTGCTCCGGCTGGGTCAACTGCTCACACGTTCCCGGCCGGCCGTGGGTCGTCCCCCGTCCGCCCACGACGGGGGGCGGCCCGCCTTCAACGCCGAGTGCGGCGTCGGTGGCGGTCGATGGCGAGTCGCACCAGTTCGTCGACCAACTCGCCGTAGCTCAGCCCGCTGTGCTTCCACAGCCGCGGGTACATCGAGATCGAGGTGAACCCGGGCAGGGTGTTGACCTCGTTCACCAGGAACCCGCGGCCGGGCGATTCGAAGAACACGTCGACCCGCGCCAGCCCCTCGCATCGCAGCGCCCGGTAGGTGTCGACCGCGAGGCGGGCGAGGTCGGCCGCTTCTTCGGGTGAGAGATCGGCGGGGATCAACAGCTCGGCGTCGTCGTTGGCGTATTTGTCGTCGTAGTCGTAGAAATCCGCCCCCGGCACGATCTCGCCGGCCACCGAGGCGCGCGGCGATTCGTTGCCGAGCACTGCGATCTCGATCTCGCGGCCCGTGATCGTCTCTTCGAAGACGAGCCGTTCGTCGTGCGCCAGTGCAGCCTGCACGGCGGCGTCGAGCCCGGCACGGTCGTCGACCTTCGACACGCCGACCGAGCTGCCCATGTTCGCCGGCTTGACGAAGAGCGGATAGCCGAGCGTGTCGCCGATGCGGTCGCGCATCGCTGCGTCGAGGTCCCACTCCGCAGCGGCGATGAAGCGGGCCTGGGGAATGCCGAACGCCGTGAGCATGTGCTTGGCGGCAGCCTTGTCCATGGCGAGCGCCGAGCCGAGCACGCCCGTGCCGACGTACGCCACATCGGCGATCTCGAGCAGGCCCTGCACGGTGCCGTCCTCGCCGTTCGGCCCGTGGAGCACGGGGATCACGACGGTCGCGGCCCACCCTTCCGGCCCGGCGCGCTCGGTCGTTCGCCCCTCGATCGTGCGCAGGACGGCCGTGCTCGGGGCGCCATCGCTGATGACGGGTCCACCGGCGGGAAGGCCGTCTGCGGGCACATCGCCCGTCGCGACCAAGGCAAGCGCCTCCTCGGCGGCGTGCCAGCGGCCGTCGCGATCGATCGCCACGGGTACGACGTCGTAGCGGGACGGGTCCAGCGCCGCGATCACGGTCGCCGCGGACCGCCGCGACACGTCGTGTTCGGCGGATCGACCGCCGAACAGCACGATCGCACGGATGCGCGCCTCGGAGGGGCCGGCAAGGTCGGGGGTATCGTCCGCCACGGGGGCGATCCTAGGGGTCGCCCCTCGCTCGCCCGTGGACCGCCCATCCGCCGACCCGGACGAGGTCATCTGGAAGAATCCGACGATGATGTTCGAGCGCTCAGCGCTGATCGAGGCGACCGGAGCGACCGCTGCGGTGGGGCCGGCCGATGCCTCCCCGGTCGTCTCGTTCAGCATCGATTCTCGCCGGACGGAGCGAGACGCGTGCTTCGTCGCCCTGCGTGCCGAACGCGACGGTCACGACTTCGTCGCGGCGGCACATGCGGCCGGCGCCGCGGTTGCAATCGTCGACCACGTCGTCGAAGGCGTCGCTGGGGTCGGGGACGGCTCGGCGGTGTTGCAGATTGTGGTTCCCGACACGATCGACGCGTTGGCCGCGATCGGCCGCGCCGCTCGGGCCCGCCTGGCGGTGCCGGTGGTCGGCGTGACGGGCTCGGTCGGCAAGACATCGACCAAGGACCTGCTCGCGGCGATCTACCGATCGGTCGGCCCCGCAACCGCGAGCGAACGCTCGCTCAACAACGAGCTCGGGCTGCCGCTCACGCTCGCCAACGCGGATCCCGCGTCGCTCCGGGTGGTGGTGGAGATGGGGGCGCGCGGCGCCGGCCACATCCGCCACCTCTGCGAAATCGCGGACCCCACCGTCGGCGTGGTCACCTCGGTCGCCGCGGCGCACACCGAGGCGTTCGGCGACCTCGCGGCCATCGCCGCGGCGAAGGGTGAGCTCGTCGAATGGCTGCCTGCCACGGGCACGGCGGTCCTCAACGCCGATGACCCGGCCGTCGCGGCGATGGCGGCACGAACCGCGGCGGCGGTGCTCACGTTCGGGAGCGGCGGCGATGTCGCCGCTCACGATGTGCGACTCGACGATGCGCTGCGGCCCAGCTTCACGATGCGCTCGCCGTGGGGGACGCGGGAACTCCACCTCGAGGTGCGCGGGCGACACAACGTGGGCAACGCGCTCGCGGCGTGCGCCGCGGCGCTCGCCACGGGCGTCTCGCTCGATGATCTCGACGCGATCGAGTCGGCGCACCTCTCGCCCTCGCGCCTCGATGTTCGAGTGAGCCGTCGCGGCGGAACGGTGATCGACGACGCGTACAACGCGAACCCCACGTCGATGCGGGCCGCGTTGCGGGCGCTGTCCGACTTGCCGGCAGACCGGCGCGTCGCAGTGCTGGGCGTGATGGCGGAGCTCGGTGAGGGTGCCGAGGCCGAGCACGCCGCGATCGCTGCGGAGGCGCGCGCCGCCGGGATCGAGGTGGTCGCCGTGGGCACCGACTGGTACGGCAGCGCACCGCTCGACGGGATCGACGACGCGATCGAACGGCTCGCGGTCCCGCTGCCGGGCGAGGCGGTGCTGGTGAAGGCGAGTCGCGTCGCCGGCCTGGATCGGCTCGCCGCCTACTGGTGCAACCGAGAGGAATAGCCGGCAAGGACGGCCGCGACAGCGGCGCCGGCGAGGAGGACGGGCCGATGCCCCGTCCGATCGATCACCAGCCCGGCGACCATCGACCCGACCGGCACAAGGCCGGCCCACGCCATCATCCACAACCCCATGACCCGCCCTCGGACCGCGTCGCTCACCGACTCCTGCACCGAAGTCGACAGCGACGTGATCACCACGAAGTACGAGAAACCGGTGACCGCGACCAGCAGGTACGCCGGGCCCGGTCGGTCCATCAGCGAGTAGGCGCCGAGCGCGAGCGCGAACGTCGCCAGGCCCCAGCGGACGACGATGTGGCGGGGAAGGAGCGCCAGGCCGGTGCCGACCGCGATCGCTCCGGCGGCGGCTCCGAGGCCGAAGCAGCCGAAGAGGACGTAGAAGCGACCGGCCGGGAGGTGCAGTTCGGTTCGGGCGAAGCCCTTCATCTGGTAGATGAACACGAGCGAGAAGAGCGAGTAGACCGACACGATGACGAGCGCTCGGCCCACCACCGCGTTGCGGCGGGCCTCGTCGAACCCGCCCCGCAGCCGTTCCATCGGACCCTCGCCGGACGGCGCGGCAACCTGGGCGGGGAGCCTGACGCCGAGCACTGCGGCGATCACGAACAGGTAGGTGATCGCGTTGAACACGAAGGCGTGCGACGGTCCCTGCAACCAGCCCGTGACCGCCAGGAGCGGGCCGATCACCCGCGACGCGTTCATCTGCGCCGAGTTGAGGGCGACCGCGCCGGGGAGATCGAGCTTCCCGACGAGCGACGGCAGCATCGCCTGGCTGGCGGGTCCGTTCGCGGATCCGACGATGCCGATGGCGGCGACGACGGCCACGATCGACCACCAGGGCGGGGCGGCCGAGGCGGCGACGGCCGCGAGGACCAAGCTGAATGCGGCCTGGAGGGCCGCCGAGACCGCAAGCAGGGTGCGCCGGTTGATCGCGTCGGCGATCACGCCGCCGAACGGCGAGAGGAACAGGATCGGCCCGAGCTGTGCGAACGTCACGATGCCGACGAAGGCGCTCGCTCCGGGGCCGTGATAGCCGGACCGCTGCGTGAGTTCATCAGCGAACGAGATCAGCGCCACGTTCTGCATCCACGTGCCGATGTTCGAAGCGAACGTGCCGGCGAAGACCCAACGAAACGACCGGTGCAGGAGAGCTGCTCGGGGGGACCCGGGGCGGGGTGTGGTGGAAAGCACGGGTGGTGGGCGATCGCGGACTCGAACCGCGGACCTCACGCGTGTGAAGCGTGCGCTCTAACCAACTGAGCTAATCGCCCGCGGGGCGCGACGATATCACGTCCGGAGGGGTCGGATGACCCTCACGGGCCGAACGCTGCGACCGTCGTGGTGGTGGTGGTCGACCGAGGCTGATCGGTGGTGCGGTCGGGCCCCGCATACGCGGTCACGACGAGGAGAAAGGCGGCGACGGCGATCGCCACGATCGCCGGGCCGCGGCGAAGGAGGAATGCCGCGGCGTGTGACAACTCGATGTCGTCGTGCTCGTCGTCGCCATGTCCGGCGGCATCGTCGCCGAACGCGCTCGGCGTCTGGGAAGCCCTCGGCGCGGCGGCTCGAGTCCCGGCGGCCGCCCGAGCCCTGGGGGTCGCTGCCGTCCGGCGGTCGTAGTCGACGCGTGCTGCGGGATCGCGCAGCACGGCCCACGCCTCGTTGACCTCGCGCATCCGACGCTGGGCGAGCCGGGTCTCCGCCTCGGTGGCGTCGCCTTGGCGGTCGGGGTGCAGGCGCCACGCGAGATCGCGGTACGCGCCGCGGATGTCGGCGGTCGTCGCGTCGGGCGCAACACCGAGGACGCGGTAGAGCGAGCGCTCCTCCATCGGGAGGGAGTCTTGCAGACCCCGGTGGCGGGCGGGCCGGCGGCCTAGACGCCGAGCGAGCGGCCGATGACCTCCTTCATGATCTCGGTCGTGCCTCCGTAGATCGTCGTGATCCTCGCGTCGAGGTAGGCCCGGGCGATGGGGTACTCCAGCATGTAGCCGTAGCCGCCATGGAGCTGCAGACAGGTGTCCACCGTGCGCTTCTGCATCTCGGTGCACCACCACTTCGCCATGGCCGCCTGCTCCGCGGTGAGCGTGTTGTCGTTGAGCTCCACCACACACGCGTCGACGAAGGTGCGCCCGATCTCGATCTCGGTCGCCATCTCGGCGAGCTTGAATCGGCTGTTCTGGAACGACGCGATCGGCTGTCCGAACGCGGTGCGCTCCTTGGTGTAGGCGAGGGTCCAGTCGAGCGCCGCCGCGGCGTGCGACACTGCGGCCGCGGCGATGCCGAGGCGCTCCTGGGGAAGGTTGTTGACGAGGTGGCGAAAGCCATGGCCCTCAGTGCCGAGCAGGTTCGCCACGGGCACGCGCACGTCGGTGAAGAACAGCTCGGCGGTGTCCTGAGCGTGCAGCCCGATCTTGTCGAGGTTGCGCCCCCGCTCGAACCCCTCCATGCCGCGTTCGACCACGAGCAGGCTCATCCCGGCGTGACGCTGGGTCGGGTCGGTCTTGGCGGCGACGATCACGAGATCGGCGTTGATGCCGTTGGTGATGAACGTCTTCGAGCCGTTGAGCACGTACACGTCTCCGTCGCGGATCGCGGTGGTGCCCATTCCGGCGAGGTCGGACCCGATTCCGGGCTCGGTCATGGCGACCGCCGTGATGAGCTCGCCCGACGCGATGCCGGGTAGCCAGCGCCGCTTCTGTTCGTCCGTCCCGTAGGCCAGGAAGTAGGGGAGCGTGACGTCGTTGTGGAGGGTGAACCCGGCGCCAGCGGCCATGACGCCTGCCGCGGCGATCTCCTCGACCACGATGAGGTTGTACCGGAAGTCGCTCACGCCCGGGCCGCCATGGGATTCAGGCACGTCGAAGGCGAGGAACCCCGCGGCGCCGGCTTCGAGCCACACGTCTCGCGGCACGATCCCGTCCGCCTCCCACTGCTCGGCGTTCGGGACGACGCGGCGGTCGAGGAACGCTCGGTATGCGTCGCGGAACATCTCGTGATCGGAGCTGAAGATCGTGCGTGCCATACCGCGTTGACTACCACAGGGCCGCCCCGGCGTGTTCCGCCGAAGTCGGCGCAATGCGGACGACGCGCGGCCCCGACCGTAGGCTGGGACGCTGGCGGAACGGTCCGTCGCGGACGACACGAAAGAGGACGTGCGGTGCTCACCGAGGAACACGAGATGTTTCGATCGACGGTTCGTGGGTTCGTCGAGAGCGAGATCACGCCGCACGCGGACGAGTGGGAAGCCGAAGGGATGTTCCCGGCCGCGGAGCTGTTCGCCAAGATGGGCGATCTCGGGCTGCTCGGCCTCACCTACGAGCCCCGCTTCGGCGGTGGCGGCGCCGAGCCGATCTTCACCGCGATCCTGCACGAGGAGCTCGGCCGGATGCCGTGTCTGGGCGTGGCGATGGCCATCGGCGTGCAGACCGACATGGCGACGCCGTCGCTGCACCGCTTCGGCACCGACGAGTTGCGCGAGCGCTACCTGCGTCCGGCGATCGAGGGCCGCCACGTGGCTGCGGTCGGCATCACCGAACCTGATGCCGGCTCCGATGTCGCCGCCATCAGGACCCGCGCGGTGCGCGACGGCGACGAGTGGGTCATCTCGGGCCAGAAGCTCTACATCACCAACGGGCTGCAGGCCGACTGGGTCTGCGTGCTCGCCCGCACGAGCGACGAGCCGGGAGCGCGCGGCATGTCCCAGATCATCGTGCCGACCGATGCACCGGGCTTCTCGGTGAGCCGCAAGCTCGACAAGCTCGGCATGCGGTCCTCCGACACGGCCGAGCTGGCGTTCGACGAGGTGCGCGTGCCCGCCGACCACCTGATCGGTGACGAGGGCCGCGGCTTCCACCAGCAGATGCAGCAGTTCCAGGACGAGCGCATGGTGGCCGCGTACCAAATGGTCGGGGCGATGGACACAGCGCTGGTCCGCACCGGCGAGTACCTGCGCGAGCGCCTGGCCTTCGGTCGCCCGCTCATCGCGAACCAATCGCTCGCCTACGATCTCGCCGAGCTGGCGAGCGAGGTGGAGCTCCTTCGGGTGTTCTGCCGCCACGTCGCCGAGGAGCAGGGCCGGGGGAGCGACATCACCCGCCTCGCCACGATCGCGAAACTCCGATCTGGACGGCTCGCCCGGCGGGTCGCCGACACGTGCCTGCAGTTCCATGGCGGTGTCGGCTACATGGAGGAGACCTGGACCGCACGGTTCTTCCGCGACACCCGCCTGTGGTCGATCGGCGGTGGCGCCGACGAAGTGATGCTGCGCACGCTGGCTCGCCTCGACGGCTTCTGGCCCGAGTAGCGCCGCAGCGAACCTGCCTGGGCCATGTGGTAGACAGGCCGCACAAGTGAACACACGGGGAGCTCGAGCGCCGGGCTGAGAGGGTGGGGAACGCACCACCGACCCGCAGACCTGATCTGGGTAATGCCAGCGGAGGAATGATGAACCGAGCCCTCGTGGTGGTCGCTGGGCCGACCACCGACCAACCGGTGGGGATCGACCGCCGAACATCCGACGTGGTGATCGCCGCCGACGGCGGCGCGGCGCTGGCCGACGTGCTCGGCTGGCCGATCGACGCACTCGTCGGCGACTTCGATTCGATCGAGCCTGACACCCTCGCTCGGACGCGTGCCGCCGGCGCGACCGTGCGCGCCTTCCCCAGCGACAAGGACGAGACCGACCTGGAACTTGCGTTGGCCGAGGCACGCGAGCGGGCGGCCGACGAGGTGATCGTCGTCGGTGGTGGGGGAGGCCGCCTCGATCATCTGCTCGGCGTGATCGCAGCGCTGAGCGGGCCGATCGTGCGCGATCCGGGCTGGCGTCCCCGGGTCGAGGCGCGGCTGGACGGACAGCGAGTCGTGGCGGTCGACGACTCGTGGAGCGAGCGCCTCGACGAGGATGCGGTGTTCTCGGTGATCGCGGTCACCGACCTCGCGGAGGTCTCGATCGCCGGAGCGCGGTGGGAGCTCGACCATCATGTGCTGCGGCGCGGCTCGTCTCTGGGGATGAGCAACCGGGCGATGGGGCCGTCGACCGAGGTGACAGTCTGGTCCGGGTCGGTTCTGGTCGTGCTTCCGGTGATGCCCGCGGCGAACACGCTGGAGGCGACGCGATGAGCGAACGCGTGCTTGCTGGCAGACAGCACCGATTCCTGCGCGGCCGCCGGTGGGTGGCGGCGATCGCGGTGCTCGTCGCGTGCGGCCCGGCCGCCGCATGCGGATCGAACGATCCCGACGACGGTGCGGGCGCAACGGGACATCCGACACTCACGTTGGTGACCTACGACTCGTTCGTGCTGGACGACACGGTGAAGGCGCTCGTCGAGTCGAAGCTCGGCATTCGCCTGAAGGTGGTACAACGCGGCGACGCGGCCGCCGCGTTGTCGACAGCAGTCCTGACGGCCGGCAAGCCCGAGGGCGACGTGTTCTTCGGAGTCGACAACACGCTGCTCAGCCGCGCGCTCGCAGCGGATGTGTTCGTCGAGTCGAAGGTCGAGGTGCCCGATTCGGTGGTGGCGTCCTTGCGCCTGGACAGCACCGGCCGCCTGGTTCCGATCGACACGGCGCCCGTGTGCGTCAACTACGACCGGGACTGGTTCGACGAGCACGATCTGGCGCCACCGACGTCGATGGACTCGCTCGCTGACCCGGCGTATCGGGGACTCCTCGCCATCGAGAGCCCCGTGACGTCGTCGCCGGGGCTGGTCTTCCTGCTCGGGGTCGCGTCGGCGCTCGGCGCGGACGCGGACGCGTTCTGGGCGTCGCTCGCAGCGAACGACGTGGCCGTTGCCGGAAGCTGGGACGACGCGTGGAACGCGATGTACACGGTGAACGGCGGCGACCGTCCCCTCGTGCTGTCGTATGCCTCGAGCCCCCCGGCCGAGGCGTTCTACTCCGAGGGTGCGCTGAGCGAGCCTCGGTCCGGTGTGATCGAGTCGACGTGCATCACCCAGGTGGAGTTCGCCGGGGTGTTGCGTGGTAGCTCCCATCCGGCGCTGGCGGCGCGCCTCGTCCAGGAGATGCTCGGGGCCGACTGGCAGGCCGCGCTCCCACTGACCAATTTCGTGTTCCCGGCGCGTTCCGATGCGGCGATCCCGGAGGAGTTCTCGTCGTTCGCCACGGTTCCCGCCAACCCGATTCGCCTTGATCCCGCCACCGTTGCATCGACCCGGGATCGGCTGGTCGATCGTTGGCGAACCGTCATGGAGTGAGACGCGCTCGGACGCTTGAGCTGCCGGGAGCGGCCGCCATCTCGGGCCTCGCGTTCCTGGTCGGGTACGCGTGGCCGCTGGCCGCGATCCTGCTCCGATCGGTGAACGGCGTGGCGGGCCGCGATGGCCTGGGGGCCGATGCGCTTCGATCGGCGCTGACCGATGGCCGGCTGGGCCGCGTGGCCGGATTCACCGTCGGTCAGGCGGTGGTGTCGACGGCGCTGTGCCTCGCAATCGGCGTGCCGGTCGGCTGGGTGCTCGCACGCCTGCGGTTTCCCGGTGATCGTGTCGCAGCGGTCATCGTCGTCGCGCCCTTCGTCCTGCCGACGCTTGCCGTCGCGACCTCGCTCCTGGCGCTCGTCGGCGGGCTGCCGGCATCTCGCAGCGGCCGGTTCGTGCTGATCGTCGTCGCGCACGTCGTGTTCAACGTCGGGGTCGTGGCGCGAGCGACGATCAACGGCGTCGCGCAGGTGGATCGTTCGCTGATCGAGAGCGCCTCGATCGCCGGCCGTTCCCCCGCTGCGGTTTGGTGGTCGGTGTCGCGACCGCTCGTGGCGCGGCGGTTGGCCCCTGCGGTACTGATCGTGTTCGTGTTCTGCCTCACCTCCTTCGGTGTGGTGGTGGCCCTCGGCGGTGCGGGCCTCACGACGGTCGAGGTCGAGATCTGGTCGGCCGCCACGCAGACCCTCGATCTTTCCCGAGCCTCGGTACTCGCCGGGCTGCAACTGCTGCTCGTCATCGCCCTCGTGGTGGTGGGGCAGCGGCTGGCGGTGCCGACCGTGGCCGGCACAGGCACGCTGCGTCGGCGTCCACGGGGGATCGAATGGGGCGCCGTCGCTGCGGTCGTCGCGGTGGTTGCGGTGCTCGGGGCGCTCCCGGTGGGGGTGCTCGTGGCACGATCGGTGTCGCTCGGCGAGGGAGCGTGGGGGCTCGACGCCTACCGGAGTCTCGCCGTGGCCGGCTCGCGATCGGCGCGGGCGGCGACGGGCAGCGATGGCCTCGGCCCGGTGGTGATCCGTTCGATCGTCGCGGCGGTATTCGCGACTGCGGCGACGATGGTCGTCGCGCTGGCGGTCGCCTCGGTTGCGTCGGGGGCGAACCGAAGCGCCCGGTGGGTGGAGCGCCTGGCGATCCTGCCGCTGGCGACATCGTCGGTCACCCTCGGTCTCGGCGCGCTCATCGGGTTCGGAACCTGGGGCATCGACCTTCGTGGAACACCCATGCTCGTGGTGTTGGGTCAGACGGCCGTGGCGGTACCGGTCGCCGTCGGCATCGTCCTCCCGGCGGCGCGCTCCCTCGACCCATCGCTGCGCGACGCGGCCGCGACCCTTGGCGCCCACCGTCGACGCCGTGTCGGTGGCCTTGCCCTGCCGCTCATGCGCCGCTCGCTCTCGACGGCCGCGATGTTCGCGTTCGCGTTGTCGATGGGCGACTTCGGGGCCACGGTGATCCTCGCACGCGGTGACGCAGCGACACTGCCGATCGTGATCGGACGCCTCGCCGGGCGGCCGGGTCCCGAGTCGGTCCGGCTGGCCTCCGCCGCGAGTGTCGTGTTGGTGCTCGCGTGCATCGGGCCCGGCCTGACCCTCGTCTTGGCGAGACCTACACTCTCGGCGATGCGCGCATGGAGTCGTCGGGGCGGACCGAAGCGCGACGGTCGGATGCGGTCGACGCGAGGAGCGGCCACCGTCGGCGCCGCCGTAGCGGTGGTGGCGTTGGTCGGTGGATCCGGTGATCGTCGCGTCTCGGCGCAACAGGGTGCCGGCGCGGGCACCACGTCGAGTACATCGACCACGACATCGACCACGACGCCGGAATCCACTTCCACCACCGTGCCCGCCGAGACCACCACGACCACCGAGGTCGATCCCTTCGCCGGCACCCTCGACGGCCAGGTGGCCGAGCTGGGCTACTCCGGCCAATCAGTCTTCGACCCGGCCTCGCGCGCCGTGCTGATCGATCAGCTCGCCGCTGCCCGCGAGCGCCTCACCGACGCGACCTCGGCGCGGCAGGCGGCCGAGAACGCCCTGGCGGCGTCGATCAACGATGTCGCTTCCGCCGAGCAGCAGGCAGCGGCATCCGGCGCCGCGACGCAGACCCAGGTGGTCCACGCCGCCGAGGCGAAGGAGCGGCTCCGCAAGCGCGTGGTCGAGTCGTATGTGCTCGGCGATCGGCGGCTCGACATCTACACCGTCGTCGATGATCCGGTCACCTTCAGCCAGGCGCGCACGTACCTGGAGTCGATCACCGCTGCCGAGAACGACGCGATGGCGCAGTACCGCCAGGCTGTCGCCTCGTTGGACTCGGTGCAGCGTCAACTCGTCGATCAGATCGCGGCGCTCCGACGGGCGGCGACCGAACGCCAGGCGGCGGTCGACCTCACCGGCGTGCTGCAGCTCCAGGCGATGTCCGAAGTCGCCTCGTACGAGGCGGGAAGCCACGTCTACGTGCCGGGATTCCGAATGCCGGTCGCCGGTCCGGCGCACTTCATCGACAGCTGGGGCTTTCCACGAATGGCCGGCACGGCGAAGGCCCATTGGCACGAGGGCATCGACATCATGGCTCCGGTGGGTCGTGAACTCGTCGCGACCGAACCCGGCACGATCTTCAAGGTGGGCACCGTGGGGTTGGGCGGCCTCCGCCTGTGGCTTCGTGGCGACAGCGGAACGGAGTACTACTACGCCCACCTGTCCGCCGTGGCGCCCGGTATCGTCGACGACGTCCGCGTCGCGGCCGGCGACGTGGTCGGGTTCGTGGGCGACAGCGGCAACGCGTCCGGCGGACCGGCGCACCTGCACTTCGAGATCCATCCCGGCGGTGGCGCGGCGGTGAACCCGTTCCCGCTGATCAAGACCGCGTGGGGCGCTGCGCCGATTCCGACCCAGGCCGAGGCGCTCGCCGGGCCGGTGCGCGTCCTGGGAGCGGGCCGATGAACGTCACCGGAACGCTGCGCGCCCCGATCGACCCGGGCCGGCTTTTCGAGATCGTCGACGATCTCTCGACGTATCCGCAGTGGTTGGAGATCGTCGCCCGTGCGGTTCCCGAAGCCGACGGTTCGGCCTGGTCGGTCGATCTCCGAGGCCAGCTCGGCCCACTTCGACGATCGAAGCGGCTCCGCATGGTGCGCACGGTCTCGACCTTCGACGGCCACCACGGCGAGGTTCGCTTCGAGCGCCGCGAGCCGGGGCGGTCGCACTCGGCGTGGGTCCTGCAAGGCGAGGTCGAGCGCGATGCCGACGACGCCGTGCTGACGATGCGGCTGCACTACGGCGGATCGATGTGGTTGCCGATCCTCGATCGGGTGATCCGCGACGAGATCGAGCGCTCACGGCCACGCCTCATCGCGCTGGTCGAGGCTGAGTGACCGCGTCAGGCGCCGCGCCGCAGGCGCGTCGCCCACCGGCCGTCGGTTCGTGTCACCACGACATCGAGCCCGAGAGCGCATGACAGCGTCTCCGAGTGGAGCGTCGACCCGATCGGTCCGGCCGCGACGACGCGGCCGTGGTCGAGCAGGAGCGCATGGTCGAACGACGCCGGGATCTCCTCGAGGTGGTGCGTGACGAGCACGGTGGTCAGTCCGGGGTCGAGCGCGTCGAGGTCGGCGAGCAGCGTCTCGCGTCCGACGAGGTCGAGTCCCGATGTGGGCTCATCGAGGAGGAGCAGTTCGGGATCGCACATGAGCGCTCGAGCCAGGTGGACCCGGGCGCGCTCGCCGCTCGACAGGGTGGCGAGACGTTCGTGCGACCGTCCGCCGAGGCCAACGGCGGCAAGGATTGCTCGAGCGCGTTCGCGCTCGGTGTCGCTGTAGCGGTGCCACCAGGGTTCGAGCGCAGCGTTCAGCGCGCAGACCACGACGTCCTCCGCGGCTAGGTCTTCGCGCAGCAGCGATGCGAACGCCGAACTGACGAACCCGATCCGGCGCCGCAGCATCCGCACGTCGGTGCGGCCGAGCGTCTCGCCGAGCACCTCGATCGAGCCGCGCGACGGGTGCTCGTAGAGCGACAGCAGCCGCAGCAGCGTCGTCTTGCCGCAGCCGTTCGCGCCGAGCACAACCCATCGCTGGCCGCGGCGCACGTCCCACGTCGGCACCGTGAGGATCGTTCGGCCCGACCGATCGACCGCGACGCCGCGCAGGGACGCGGCGGGTGGCCGTTCAGCGATGCTTGCGTGCGACATAGAGCTTCCGGGCCGGGATGGCGATGAACTCGGTGGAGGCCAGCCCGATCGCCACGGTGATCAGCGTCGACACGGGCAGCGTGATCCACCACGGGTGCGCGTGGCGTTTGGCCTCGTACGCGGACTCGCCGTTGATCAACACGAACGGCACCATGTGCCAGATGTAGATCGCGTAGCAGGCGCTGCCGACCTTGCCGACGAGGCGACGGGTGTACAGCCATTCGATCGGGCGGATCTCGCGACCACACGACAGCGAGACCACCGAGATGCACGCGAGCACCATGCCAACGGGCCACAGGAACCAACGGGCCGGCTCGATCAACCACGCTGCGGCGAGGATCGCCAGGAAGGCGGGCGTCGCCGCGTACAACGGTTGATCCCAGCGGCGGGGTTCGCCGCGTCCACGCGCCGCGAGCAGGTCGCGTCGAAGCAGCGCGGCGCATGATCCCAACACCAGCGTCTCGGGTCGGAGGCCGAGCTGGGGGACCGGTCCGAGGCTGCGCCACGCGAGGCCGTGCAGTACCAGCATCGCCAGCGAGCCGCCGATCGCGGCGATCCACAGGAACGGCGCTCTCGGCTTGGTCTTGACCATGAGCCCGGCGACCATCGGCGCCCACAATGCGTAGTACCACTCCTCGAGCGTGAGCGACCAGTAGTGGGTCATGCGCATCTGGTCGGCATTGCGAATGAAATCGCCCACGAGCGGGTACACGTAGAAGAACGCGCCGAACGCCTCGACGAGGGTGGTTCGATAGGGGAAGACACCCACCAGTGCGAGCGCGACCTGGACGCCGAGGCACACGACCAGTTCGGGGATCAGGCGGACCGCCCGGCGCTCGTAGAACGCCCGGATCGAGATGCGGCCGCTCCGCTCGCGTTCCTCCAGCAGCAGCGTCGTGATCAGGTAGCCCGACATGGCGAAGAACATGTCGACCACGAGCTGTCCGCCGAAGTCGGAGAACGTGTAGTGCACCCACAACACGGGGAACACGAGGATGCCGCGGAGGCCGTCGAAGTGCGGGACGTGCCCGAGCCGAGGGACGTCGGCGTGAAGCGTTGCCGCCGCCCATCCCACGGGGGAGCGACGACCGTTCGCGGCCAAGGCGACCGGGACCGTCATTTCAGATTCGGACATGTCTTCGTCCCCATCAGCTTCACGAGTTGGGTGAGGTCGGACTGCAGGCACGCCGCACTGAGGGGGCTGCGCAGGATCGGGTATTCGCGCCACGTCCCGTCGTCGACGAGCCGATCGATCGCCGGGTTGGCCCGTGCATAGATCGCGTGGATCGACCCGAACTCGAGCGGGATCTCCAGCACAGTCGCCGCAGGCGGAAGGTCGCGCAGGTCGGCAATGGGGTAGTACTCGACCAGTTCGCTGAGCCGGTAGTTCTTGCGATCCGGCTGCGGATTGATCGCCCCGTCGAGTGCAATGATCAGGTTCACCCGACGTCGAACGAGATAGTCGATGGGTGCGACGAGCTGGTGCCCCGGCAGGTAGAAGTCGCCGTAGAGGCCATGCGCAGCGACATAGTCGTCGGTGAGGCCCAACACATCGACCGACTCGAGTCGGGAGAAGTAGGGAAGCGCCCCCGCCGCGCTGACCGCCAGGATCGGTCGGTCTGGATCGGCGAGATCGCCCGGAAACCGTCGTGCCAATTCCTCACCGGTGATTCGCAACAGGCGTGTGCCCTCGTTCATCGCGCCGGGGTTCTGCACCCCGGGGCTCAACGGGGAGGTCACCAGGTGGTTGGCCGAGAACGCGAGCAGGCCGACCAGCAGCGCGATCTGGCGGCGTCGACCGCGGATCGGATCGAGCATGACCGCGAGTGCGATCGCCAACGCCGGCATCGCTGCCGCGAGGAACCGGAACTCCATCCAATCGCCCCCGACCCACAGCGCGTAGAGCGTCCACAAGGCGCTGGCCGTCACGAGCGGCACGAGGAGCCGGTGCTCCCGCAACGCGGGGCGGAGCGTGCGGAGGCGGCCGATCAGCAGCGGCGCGCCGAAGCTGATCGCGGCCACGGCAAGGTAGATCAGCCCCACGAGGAGCATCTGCACGCGAGAGCCGCCGGTCTTCGCTGCCAGCGTGTTGGGCAGCAGCGATCCGTAGTAGTCGAGCTTCCACCAGGCCCACGCGACCAGCGGGATGGCTCCGGGAAGCACGAGTGCTGCGACGCGACGGCGCAGCGATGCCGGGTCGTGGCGCTCGTGGGCGACGAAGGCCCCGAACCAAACGAGCAGCATGAGCGCCGAGTCGAGGCGGGTGAGCAGCGCGGCCGCGGTGCACACGGACGCACCGATCCACGGGCCGATCCGACGCGTCCAGCTGCCGTCGCGATCGAGTGGCATCACGAGTGCGCCCAGCAGGAACGCGCACTGCATCAACGTCTCGATCCCGCTGGTCGAGAAGCGAATCAAGGTTCCGTTCACCGCCACCGCCGCGGCGGCGACCAATGCCAGCACATCGTCGCGGAGCACGCGCTGCGCGAGCCGATGCGACGCAAGGATGGTGGCCACGAAGCACACCGAGCCGAGCACGTGACTGAACAGCAGCGGGTCCCATTCGAATCGGATCGGCGCCGCATGGATCAGCGTCCAGAGGAAGTTCGTGTAGCCCTCGACGCGTTCGCCGGGGTTGAACACCAGCCCGCGTCCCTCGGCCAGGTTCCGCGAGTACACGTAGCCGATGTACGCGTCGTCCACCGCCCACCGGGTAAGCCACGCGAGCCCGACCCCGACGGCGCACAGCGCAGCGAGCGGCCTGCCGGGGGAGGCGGCGACCCGTCGGAGGACTGGAATGTCGCGCAGCGCGGTGTGCGGCACCAGGTCCCTCCAGGTTCACGGCGACGACGGCGACGTGACACTATCGCCACGGCCCTCGGCAGCGGTGACCCCCACCGTGCGGTCGCTTCCGCCGCCGTCGCTGTGACATCCGCCATACCGGGAACCGAACGCGGGCCCGGAACGACAGCCATGGATGGTGATCTGCATGAACCGTCGCAACTATCTCGCCCGGCCTCAGCTTCGAGACGAGCGGCCCCGTCGGCCGGTGCGCTCGGCCGTCCTGGTTGGCACGCTCGCCCTGGGGCTCGGCGTCGGTGCCGCGTGCGGATCGGACGATCCGACGAAGGCGGCGCCGTCCGCCGAGGCGGTCGGCAACGACGGCACGATCAGCGGCATGCAGCGCGACGAGCCGCTGGACGTGTCGGCGATCCGTCTTCCCGAGGCGGTCGACGGAGCAACGGCGGGCGAATTCACGACCGTCGCGAAGCCGGGCGGCCTGCTGGTCATGTACTTCGGCTACACGAACTGTCCCGACGTGTGCCCCACCACGCTCGCTGCGCTGCGTCAGGCGTACAAGGGCCTCGGAGACGACGCGAAGCGCATCGAGACCGCGATGGTCACCGTCGACCCCGCCCGCGACACCGCGGAGGTGCTGCCCGGGTACCTCGCCTCGTTCATCTCGGCCCGGACCCATGCGCTGATCCCCGCCGACGACGCGCAGCTCAAGACCGCCGAGGCCGCCTACCTCGCGACCTCGTCGATCACGACCGGCAGCGACGGCCAGCCCGAGGTCGCACACTCCGGGACGACCTACGTCGTCGACGAGCACGGCAAGGTCCTGGTGGAGTGGCCCTTCGGCACCACTCCCGCCGCGATGCGCAACGACCTGTCGATCCTGATCGACCAACTCGGACCCGCCGGGGGTGCTGGTGGCAGCGCCGGCGGCAACGCAACCGGCGGTTCGTGAACCGCCGACCAACTATGAAAGGCTGAACACATGACCAAGTTTCGGACCACGATCGGCGTATTCGTCGTCGGGACGGCGCTCTTCGCGACCGGCTGCGGTGACGACTCCTCCTCGACCGCGGACGAGTCCACCACCACGACGGCGGCCGAGGCGGCTGCGATCAAGGTAGAGGGCCAATGGGCTCGCACCTCTCCGGCCAACGCCGAGCACGGTGCGGCGTACATGATGATCACCGCCACCGACGACGACATGTTGACCTCGGCCAGCGTCGATGCGTCGGTCGCCGCCAAGGTCGAGATCCACGAAACGGTTCCCGCCGACGGCGCGACCGGCATGACTGGCGCGACCGGCATGAGCGGGATGGGCGCCATGACGATGCGCCCCGTCGATGGCATCGAACTCCCGGCCGGTGAATCGGTCGAGCTGAAGCCGGGCGGCTATCACGTCATGCTTCTCGATCTCGCGGAGCCGCTCAAGGCCGGCGACACCATCGAGGTCACCCTGACCTTCGAGAAGGCGGACCCGATGACGATCAAGGTCCCGGTCCGCGACGACGCCCCGTGACCGACATGACCCGACGGACCAAGATCGCGTGGATCGTCGGGTTTGTCGTGCTCGCCTTGGTGGGGTCCGGCGTGTTCTTCGCAACGCGTCGGACCCCCCAGACGCTCGAGTACATCATCCCCAAGGGCACGGCGACACAGCTGCTGCTCGGCGAGCCGATCAACATCATGCCCGACCGGATCGACCTGTCGGTGGGGGATCGGCTGATCATTCGCAATCGAGATGTCGTGAACCACACGGTCGGTCCGTACACGATGCGCCCGGGCGAGTCGATCGACGTCACCTATCACCGGGTCGGTCGCTTCACCGGCATCTGCACCGTGAACGCGAACAGTGACACGGTGATCACGATCCGATGACGGTTCGGCGCGCGCCGTGGCGAGTAGCGGCGGTTGCTGCGATCGCGTGCGTCGGCGCGGTCACGTCCGCGTGTGACGACGGCACCGCCGCCTCGCGCACGACGGCCCCGGCCGCGCAGGTGCGCATCGCCGGGGTGACCGGGGGAGAGGTCAGCGTGGTCGCCGCGCAGCGTCCGCTCGTGCTGTCCTTCGTCGCCGCATGGTGTGCCCCGTGCCGGCGGGAGCTCCCGGGGATCGAAGCGCTCCATCGATCGCTCGGCACGTCGGTCGATTTCGTCGTAGTCGGCGTCAACGAGGATCCCGCTGCAACAGCGGCGCTCGTCGCCGACACCGGGCTGACGTTCCCCGTCGGGAGCGACCCCGACGGTGAACTGTTCGCGTCGTACGGATTCACCGGGCTGCCCGCGACGGTCGTGTTCGACTCGGCAGGCAAGGAGACGAAGCGCTTCGCCAAGATGGCGACGGCGGACGAACTCCGGCCCGCCATCGAGGCGGCGCTCGATCGGTAGCCGCCGCGGCGACGCGTGACACCGCTCGTTGGCGCGAAGTTACCGAGCGGTAGCAAACTGGCGGCATGCAGATCGGTGTGCTCGGAGGAACCGGACCCGCGGGAAGTGGCCTCGCCGCCCGGCTGGCGTCCGCAGGGTTCGATGTCGTCATTGGCTCGCGGAGCAAGTACCGCGCGCTCGAAGCGCGCGACAAGCTCGTCGCGAAGTGGGAGTCGCTCGACCTTCCCCTCAGCGCCGGCGACAACGAGACGGCGGCGGGCTCCGACATCGTCGTGGTCGCCACTCCGTGGGACGCCGCCGCGGCGACCGTCGCCGAGGTCGCACCGTCGCTTCGCGGCAAGGTCGTGATCTCCATGGCGAACGCGCTCGCGAAGGTCGGCCACGAGTTCCAGCCGCTGGTGCCGCCTCGCGGCTCGGTCGCCGCGTCGGTGCAGGCGGCCGTGCCGAAGTCGCTCGTTTCGGCCGCGTGGCACCACGTGCCGGCCAAGGAACTCGGTGAGCTGAGCCACCCCGTCGAGAGCGACGTGCTGGTGTGTTCCGATCACCCGTCGGCGACCGCGACCACGCTCGACATCGTGTCGAAACTGCCGAACCTTCGACCCCTCGACGCCGGAGAGCTTTCGAACGCGGCGCCGATCGAGGCGTTCGCTGCGGTGCTGTTGCAGGTGAACATGAAGTACCGCACCCGAGTGGCGATCCGCTTCACCGGGCTCGACGACATCTGACCGGAGGCCGTCGCCGGCTCGGCTAGCTTCACGAGCCGTGCGTCTCTTCGATACGGCTTCACGTGAGATCGTCCCGTTCGAGGTCGGGGCGACCGTCACGATGTACACGTGCGGTATCACGCCGTACGACTCGACCCATCTCGGCCACGCGGCGACCTATTTGGGCTACGACGTGTTGCAGCGACGGCTGCGCGACCTGGGTCACGACACCCGCTGCGTGCGCAACGTCACCGACGTCGACGACTCGATCCTCGGCAAGGCCCGCGAGCTGGGTGTGCACTACCTCGACCTTGCGGCGGGCGAGATCGCTCGCTTCGACCACGACATGGCCACGCTCGAAACGATTCCGTCGTACGCCGAGCCGCGGGCGACCTCGGCGATCGCCGACATCCGCGGATTCATCGGCATGGTGCTCGACGGCGGGTACGCCTACCAGGCGGGCGGCGCCGTGTACTTCGAGGTCTCCAAGTACGACGGATTCGGCGCGATCAGCGGCTACGACCGCGACCAGATGCTCGCCTTCGCCGCCGAGCGCGGCGGCAACGTCGAGGACTCGAACAAGCGGGATCCACTCGATTTCGTGCTGTGGCAGCCGTCGCTCGACGACGAGCCTGCGTGGGACTCATTGTGGGGCCCGGGCCGCCCCGGTTGGCACATCGAATGCTCGGCACTGTGCCTGCGGGAGCTGGGCACCACGATCGACCTGCACGGTGGTGGCAGCGATCTGATCTTCCCGCACCACGAATGCGAGGCTGCGCAGTCCGAGGCCGCCACCGGAACGCCGCTCGTGCGGCACTGGATGCACCAGGCGATGGTGCACAAGGACGGCGAGAAGATGTCGAAGTCGCTCGGCAATCTGGTGTTCGTGTCCGATCTGGTGGCCACGTGGGACCCGCGGGTCGTGCGGCTCACCGTGGTGGAGCATCACTATCGAGAGGCGTGGGAGTGGGCCGACGAGGCGATGCCGCGCAACGACGAACGGCTGCGTCAGTGGGTGGCGGCGGGAGCCGGATCGGGCGCGCTCGGCGAGGTGCGGGCTGCGCTCGATCACGACCTCTCGACCCCAGACGCGATCGCTGCGATCGACGCGGCGGCCGCCCGTGGCGTCGGCGTGAGTGAGGCCGCGGCGCTGCTCGGCGTCGACACGGGTCGAGCGGTCGGCACGTGGCCGCCGGGGGTCGAGCCGCGCATTCCCTGAGCGTCGATTCCGAACTTGCCGTCATTCGCTCCTCGATTCGGGCCATGATGTGCCGACTGGTTCAGCGGTGCCGTGTGGGCGGTGTCGATGTGGGACTCGTGGGGAGGAGCGAGCGGTGCAAGATCGGCAGTACGGCAAGCTCCAGCCGGTAGCGAAGGCGATCCTGAGCCCGCTCGTCCGTTTCGGATGGCGCGTGCACGCCGAGGGCGTCGCGAACATCCCGACCAGCGGCGGCGCGATCCTCGCCCCCAACCACATCTCGGTGCTCGATTCATTTTTTGTGCCGCTCGTGTTGCCGCGCCGCATCACCTACGTGGGCAAGGCCGAGTACCTCGACGACTGGAAGACCCGATCGCTGTTTCCGGCGCTCGGCATGATCCCGATCGATCGATCCGGCGGTGACTCATCGGCCCGCGCGCTCGACGCTGCGGCGTCGGTGCTTCGGGCGGGCGAGCTGTTCGGCATCTATCCCGAGGGAACGCGCTCGCGCAGCGGCAAGCTCCACAAGGGCCACACCGGCGTGGCGCGCCTGGCGCTGCGAACCGATGTCCCGATCGTGCCGGTCGGCATCGTCGGCACGGTCGAAGTGCAGCCGCCCGATGCGACGCTGCCGAAGCCGTTCATGGAGGTCACCATCCGGTTCGGGGAGCCCATCGGTGTCGGCAGGTATCGCGGGCGATCCGGCGACCGGATGATCCTGCGTCAGATCACCGACGAGGTCATGTACAACATCCAGGCGCTGTCGGGCCAGGAGTACGTGCATTCGTACGCCACCAAGACTCCCGACATGATGCCGGCTGCGACCACCAGAATCCCGGTCTCGGAGCCCGACGCCACCACGCTGCCGCCGGCGGTTGGGCCGGTGCCCGAGCGCTCGGAGATGCCGCGTCGATCCTCCGCAGCGGTGCTCGCGTCGCGGCCGATGGTCGATCTGACCCACCTGGGCTGATCCGCCCGGCCGACCGCCGACGGAGCGCCGGCGGATTGCCGCGAGGGCGCGTCGGGTGCGCCGGTAGGCTCCCGCACCATGTCAGAGATCACGATCAGGCTTCCGGACGGTTCCGAACGCGCACTGAGCGACGGCGCGACTGCTGGTGAGCTTGCGGCCTCGATCGGGCCGGGTCTCGCGAAGGCAGCGTTGATCGCGATCGCGGACGACCGGGCGATCGACCTGGCGGAGGCGCTGCCGAACGGCGCCCAGATTCGTTTCATCACCGATCGCGACGCCGAGGCGCTCGAGCACCTGCGACACTCGACGGCGCACGTGCTGGCACAGGCCGTGCTCGAACTGTGGCCGGGGGCCACGTTTGCGGGAGGCCCGCCCATCGAGGACGGCTTCTATTACGACTTCGAGCTTCCGGCCGGCGCCACGTTCTCCGACACCGACCTGGAGCGCATCGATGCCCGGATGCGCGAGATCATCGCCGCCGATCAGCCCTTCGAGCGCTTCGAGTTGCCGCTGGCCGAGGCCATCGAGTTGATGGCCGACCACCCGTACAAGCGGGCCTTCATGGACCTCGCGGCGACGGGCGAGGAGACAGACGGCGACGTCGCCTCGGGCGAGGCGATCAGCTTCTACCGCAACACCGATGCCTTCGTCGACATGTGCCGCGGCCCACACGTACCGAGTACCGGCCGGCTGGGTCACTTCAAGCTGATGCGGGTTGCCGGCGCATACTTCCGCGGGTCCGAGAAGAACCCGATGCTGCAGCGCATCTACGGCACGGCGTGGGCCAACAAGAAGGAACTCGCCGCGCACCTGCACCGGCTCGAGGAGGCGGTCAAACGCGATCACCGCAAGCTCGGAACCGAGCTCGACCTGTTCAGCTTCCCCGACGAGATCGGTTCGGGCCTCGCGGTGTTCCACCCCAAGGGCGGCATCGTGCGCCGCGTCATGGAGGACTACTCGCGCAAGCGGCACGAACAGGGCGGCTACGAGTTCGTGTACTCGCCGCACATCACCAAGTCGCACCTGTTCGAGACCTCGGGACACCTCGACTGGTATGCGGACGGCATGTTTCCGCCGATGCAGCTCGACCACGACCACGACGGCGGGCACACCGACTACTACCTGAAGCCGATGAATTGCCCGTTCCACATCCTGATCTATCGATCGCGGATGCGGAGCTATCGCGAGTTGCCCGTGCGCATGTTCGAGTTCGGGTCGGTGTACCGCTACGAGAAGTCCGGCGTGGTCCACGGGCTCACCCGGGTGCGCGGCATGACCCAGGACGACGCGCACATCTTCACGACGAAGGACCAGATGGGCGCGGAGCTCGGCTCGATCCTGGACTTCGTGCTGGGTCTGCTGTCCGACTACGGCCTCGACGACTTCTACCTGGAGCTTTCGACGCGGCCGCCGGAGAAGTCGGTGGGCAGCGATGAGGACTGGGAGGAGGCGACCGCTGCGTTGCAGCGGGTGGCCGAGGCCAAGGACCTCGAGCTCGTGATGGACCCGGGCGGCGGCGCGTTCTACGGTCCGAAGATCTCGGTGCAGGCGCGTGACGCGATCGGGCGCACCTGGCAGATGTCGACGATCCAGGTCGACTTCCAGCTGCCGCAGCGGTTCGGTCTCGAGTACGTCGGCTCCGACGGCGAACGCCACGTGCCGATCATGATCCACCGGGCGCTGTTCGGTTCGATCGAGCGGTTCTTCGCTGTGCTGCTGGAGCACTACGCCGGCGCGTTCCCCACGTGGCTCTCGCCGGTGCAGGTGCGGGTGCTGCCGGTCGCGGAGGCGCACGCCGACTATGCCGACGAGGTCTGTCACACGCTGCGTTCCCACGGTCTTCGCGTCGACGTCGTCGACGCCAACGAGTCGTTGGGCAACCGCATCCGCCGGGCCAAGGGCGAGAAGCTCCCATACGTCCTGGTGGTGGGCGACGACGATGTGGCGGCCCACACCGTCGGGGTGAACGCTCGCGGCAACGACGTCGAGCGCGGGGTCGACCTCGCCGCATTCGCGGGAAGGGTGCGGTCCGAGATCGCGCCCTACGTCGACTGAGCGCGGGCCCGACGTGCCGCTCGATCACCTGTGGGCAACGTGGCGCTCGGCGTACGTCACGGCGTCGGGTCAGGGCAGATCGACCCCTGCCGGCCCCGATCGTTCCGGCGGAGCTGCCACGGGGAGCCTGTTCGAACGTATCCTCGCGTCGGGCGAGCCCGATTCCGAGACGGGCATCGTGGTGCGCGGTGAGCACTGTTTCGTGCTCCTCAACCGGTTCCCGTACACGTCCGGTCACCTGATGGTCCTCCCGAACCGGGCGGTGGCCGAACTCGAAGGGCTTGATGCGGGCGAGTTCGCGGAGCTGTGGGCGCTGGTCCGCTCCGCCGTGGTGGCGCTCAAGGGCGGCCTTGGCTGTGACGCCGTCAACGTGGGGATCAACCTGGGGGTCGCCGCCGGCGGCTCGCAGTCCGACCATCTCCACGTGCACTGCGTGCCGCGCTGGATCGGCGATGCGAACTTCATGAGCGTCGCAGCCGAGACCCGGGTGCTGCCGGTACCGCTCGACGAAGCGAGATCGCGCCTCCTCGACGTCTGGCCGCACCCGTAACCGGGAGCGACGCCGTTCTCGGGATAGGGGTCGGGGGAGGGGCCGCGCCCGCCCGCGGTCCGGGGCTGACGGTCTAGGCTCCCCCCCGTGCCGTCGGACTCCGATTCAACGCCCGAACCCGGCCTCGGCGCGGTGCGCGACGAGGACATCGTCGACGTGCTCCCCGAGGACCTCGACCTCGCGGCGGCCTCGGCGCACTATCTGCTCCCCAACAACAACCGTCGGCGGATTCCCGCGGCGCTGTACGGGGTCCTGGCGATCGGCGCCGCGGTGCTGTGGGCTACCCAGCGCGACACCTCGGCGATCGTCAACGACGGCTTCGGTTGGTTCGCCATCATCGTCGGTGCGTTCTCGATCTACGGTTTCGTGGCGGGCCGCACCTTGCTGATCGACGAGACCGACGCGCTCACCACGGCGAACTCCACGGTCGGCTTCGCGATCGGGCACGCCTCGGCGCAGATGGTGTGGCGCGGCTGGCTGTCCCGCCCGGTCTGGCGGCTCTTGGCGTATTCCACCGAGAACCCGCCTGCGAAGCGAGCGCTGGTTCTGGTCGACGGCATCAGCGGCGACGTGGTGGAGTGGTTCGCCGAGGACAACCCCGAGGACTGGGCGCGCTCCGGCGCCGGCAACGGTGATGGCACGGCCGGCACCGAGCGTTCGTGACTCGCGGAGAAGTGCTGTTGAGGCCCCGGCGTCGTCGCGTATGCTTGCAGAAGTGAGCAGTCGCCGCGGGTGATCCCGTCGGCTGTTGGACCGCCGCACATCGAGCGGCAGCGAGGAGTCCCCATCCCATGCTCGACGGACACTTCCGCACTCCGATCGAACGCTGGATGCGCCCGGTGGGCGTCAGCGTCAAGCGCGCCGGCATCTCCGCCGATGCCGTCACCGTCGCCGGCCTCGTCATGTCGATCGGGTGCGCGTTTGCCGTCGGCTCGGGAGCGCTGCGCCTCGGGGTCGTGCTGCTCGCGCTGACCGGCATTCCCGACACGCTCGACGGCGCGGTCGCCAAGGCGTCCGGCACCACCAGCCAGCGCGGTGCGTTCTTCGATTCGGTGAGCGACCGCGTCACCGACGCGCTGCTCTTCGGCGCCGTCGCCTGGTATCTCGCGTCGCAGCCCGATCCCGGCTACCGCCCGATCCTGGCCTTCGCCGCCTTCGCGACCGCAACGCTGCCCTCGTACATCCGAGCCAAGGCCGATGCCCTCGGGCTCGTCGCGAAGGGTGGCCTGGTCGAGCGGGCCGAACGATTCCTCATCCTCGGTGCAGGCCTGCTGTTCGACCAACTCCTGATCGCGTCGCTCGCACTGTTGATCGCGTTGAACCTCGCGACGGCCGGCCAGCGGTTCGCGAAGGTCTGGACCGAGGCGTCTCGTCCATTGCCGCAGCCGCGTCAGCGCCAGCGCCGCCGAGGTAGTGACACCTCGCCTGCGGTCGAGCGTTGGCGTGCGCGCCGTGAGGCCAATCGGGCGCGTTCGGGCACCCGGCGCAACGGCTGACGATGACGGTGCGCGAACGAGTGGCCGGGCGGGCAGTGCTCGCCGCGTTCCAGGCCGGGACCGCGATCGCGTCCAACCTGCCGCCCTCGTGGGGGCTCCGCGGCGCGGCGGCCCTCGGTCGAGCAGCGGCCCGATTCACACCCGACCGCCGGGTGATGGTCGAACGTAACCTCACGCGCGCCCTCGGGCCGCTGCCTGCGCCCGAGTTGCGACGGCTCACGGACGCGACGTTTGAGAGCTACGCCCGCTACTACTTCGACTCGTTCCGGCTCACGTCCCTGAGCCGCGACGCGGTGGAGGCCGGTATCTCGGTCACCGGCTGGGAGCACGTCGAGGAAGCGCTCGCTCAAGATCCTGTCGCGCCCGTGCTCGCGTTGCCGCACCTCGGCGGGTGGGAGTGGGCAGCGTTCTGGGTCACGATGGTGAAGGGTCACCGGCTGGCCGCCGTGGCCGAGGAGTTGTCGCCGCCCGAGCTGTTCGAGTGGTTCCTGTCGTTCCGGCGCGCGATCGGGCTGAACATCATTCCCCTCGGCCCCGACGCCGCGAACCAGGTGGTCGAGTCGCTCGCGTCGGGCGAGATCGTGTGCCTGCTGTGTGACCGCGACTTGCACGGCGGCGGGGTGCCGGTGACGTTTCTGGGGGAGGACACCACACTGCCGGCGGGGCCGGCGGTGATGGCGCTCAAGGGTGGCGCGCGGGTGCTGCCCACGGCGGTCTACTTCGACGGCGACCGGCTGCGCGGCGTGGTGCGACCGCCCGTGACCATCGAGCGCACACCGGGCGCGACGAGCATCCGACCCGACGTGCCGCGCTTCATGCAGGCGCTCGCGCACGAGCTTGAAGCACTGATTCGCGAGGCGCCCGAGCAGTGGCACCTGATGCAGCCGAACTGGCCGAGCGACTACGCGGCGCTCGGCCTCGAGCCGCCGTCGGGTTCGCAGCCTGCGTGATTCGGCCACACGGCCGGACGGGATCGTCGATAGGCTCACGCGGTGCGGGTCGCGATGGTTTGTCCATACAGCCTGACGGTGCCCGGCGGGGTGCAGGGCCAAGTCTTCGGTTTGGCCCGTGCGCTGCGCGAACGCGGGCACACGGTGCAGATCATCGGTCCGGCGGACGGCCCGTCGCCCGAGGGTGGGGTGCGAGCGGTCGGACCCTCGCTGCTCAACGCGGCGAACGGATCGATGGCGCCGATCGCCCCCGACCCGACCGCGCAGATGCGCACGATCCGAATCCTGCGCGACGAGCCGTTCGACGTGGTGCACCTGCACGAGCCCCTCGTGCCCGGCCCGACCGTCACGGCGCTGCTCATGCGCTCCGCTCCCGCGGTTGGCACCTTCCACGCGGCCGGCGATCAACCCGCCTACCGCTCCATGTCGGGCCTCGCCCGCTGGTTCGCGGCGCGGCTCGATGCCAAGGTCGCGGTGTCGGAGGAGGCGCGAGCGCTTGCAGCCGAGGCGATTCCCGAGCCGTGGACGGTGTTGTTCAACGGCGTGGAACTCGACGAGTTTCGCGACGCCGAGCCGTGGGCCGACGCCGAGCCGACCGGTCGTCCGACGATCCTGTTCGTCGGCCGCCACGAGGAGCGCAAGGGACTCGACGTGTTGCTGGCCGCGCTCGAACACGTCGACCTCGACCTCGATGTGTGGATCGCAGGTGATGGGCCGCAGACCGAGGAGCTGCGCGCTCGGTATGCGCACGACCCTCGGCTGGCGTGGCTCGGGCGAATCTCGAACGAGGAACGCAACCAGCGGTTGGCGGCGGCCTCGATCTTCGTCGCTCCGTCGCTGGGGGGCGAGTCGTTCGGCGTGATCCTGGTGGAAGCGATGGCGGCGGGCGCACCGGTGATCTGTTCCGACATCAACGGGTACGTCGGGGTTGCGGGGCCCCTTGACGGCGAGCCCGCCGCGGCGCGGCTCGTCGCGGTGGGCGACCCCGTCGAACTCGGCGCAGCGCTGCGCGAGCTTCTGGCGGATCCCGACGAGCGCCGGCGATTGAGCGATGCCGGCCGCCACCGTGCCGAACGGTTCTCGATGGACCGGCTGGCCGAGGCCTATCTCGTGATCTACCAGGCGATCACACTCGGCGATTCCGGTTCGACCTTTGGGCGCGGCGCCTATCATGCCTTGCGTTCCGCCGCCCGATCCGGTGGGGGACGAAGGATGGCGCAATGGTGATAGCCCTGATCGTTCTCGCGGTGCTGGTGGTGGCGGTCGTCGCCTACCTCATCGCGCAGTACAACGGGCTCGTCGGGCTGCGGAACAAGATCGAGAACGCGTACGCGCAGGTCGACGTGCAGCTCACCCGTCGCCACGACCTGATCCCGAACCTCGTCGAGACGGTGAAGGGATACGCGGCGCACGAGAAGTCGACCCTCGAGGCCGTGATCTCGGCGCGAAGTGCGGCGATGTCGGCGACCTCGGTCGCGGACAAGGCGCAGGCCGAAAACGTCATCTCCGGGGCGCTCAAGTCGCTGTTCGCCCTCAGCGAGGCGTACCCCGACCTGAAGGCCAACGCGAACTTCCAACAGCTGCAGTCCGAGTTGTCGAGCACCGAAGATCGCATCGCCTACGCCCGGCAGTTCTACAACGACAACGTGCGGGCCTATAACACCAAGATCCAGGTGTTCCCCACCGTGCTGATCGCGAACGCGTTCAGCTTCGCCGCCCGCGAGTACTTCCAGGCCGATGACGACGCCCGGGGTACCGTCAACGTTTCGTTCGGAGCGTGACCCACCGATGACTTCCACCCTCTCCTCGCCGCGTTCGCTGGCCGACCGGGCCGAGCGCAACGTCGCGCTCTGCGCCCGCCTGCCGCTGCGTCACGTGGTCGGTCCGATCGCGCTCGGTGCGATCCTCGCACTCGTCGTTTCGCTCGCGGCCGGAGCGCTGGTCGGCGCGCTGGTCGGCCTTGTTGTTGCGGCCGTTGGCGTCGCCGTCGTTGTCGCGTTCGTTCCCCGGACGATCCCACTCGGGGTCGAGCGGATCCTGGGGGGCCGCGACGCCGGTGAAGCCGAGTTTCCCCGCCTGCACAACCTCGTCGAGGGGCTCGCGATGTCGTCGGGTATCGAGCCGCCCCGGCTGAAGGTGATCGACGACGCGCACGCCAACCTGGCGGTCTCCGGCCCGGTGGGCGACGCCGTGCTCGTTGCGACGACGGGCCTGCTCGCCGCGTTGGAACGCGACGAGTACGAAGCGATCGTCGCCGAGGCGCTCGTTCGGATCGGAACCGGCGACGCGGAACTCGCCGCTCGGGCCGCCTTCTACGTGTGCGGACCCCTCATGCGCAACGGCCCGGCCCGCGACGGTCGGCCGATGGCGCTCGTCACGCCGCTCGCGTCGGCTCGCGCTCGTCGACTGCGCGCCGCACTCGGCGACCAGCGGGAGATGCTTGGCGACCTCGCCGCGATCGACATGACGCGCTACCCGCCCGCACTCGGCGCGGCGCTGGGGAAGATGGCGCAGCTCGGCACCGGCGTCGAATCGGCAACGTGGGGAACCGCGCATGTGTGGATCGCGAACCCGCTGGTGTCAAGCGACGATGCGGCGGCATCACGGCTCAACGAGCTCTTTGGCCGCCACGATCGGCTCGACCACCGCGTCGAGTTGATGGCCGAGCTCTGATCGGCGCCGGCTCAGGCCCCGGCCTCCTCGGCCGTCAGTTCGAGGATGGTCGAGGTGAACGCGGCGCGACCGGGCCATGGGAGCGGCGCGTTGCCGGTGTGGCGGGACTCGACCGGACCCGCTCCGGGGATGTCGGAGACCGTCGGATCGTCCAACCGAAGCTGTCGCAGTTCGTAGGTCGTGTTCGGGCGCAGTCCGCGGAGCGCCAACTCGGTCACGTCGTCGCGCTCGGGCGCGGTGATCTGGTAGGCGAGAACGACCGCTCGTGACCCGTCGTCGTTGACATAGGCGACAGCGGCCTGGCGGCCGGCCGTTGTCCGGTCGACGGGCGAAACGAGCCGTTCGAGCCGGCCGTGCTGGACGAGCTCGCGAGTGCGTCGGGCAATCACCGAAGCGCACCGGCATCGTTCGAGGTCGGCATCGCTGAGCGCGTCGAGGTCGAGATCGAATCCGAAGCGACCCCAGAGCGCCACACCCAGGGCGAACTCGAGGGGACGATCGCCCGAGGTCGTCGCATGAGCGGCCATCGCTACGGCCGGGAAGAAGTGCGAGCAGGCCCACTGCATGGCGAGCCGGTCGACCGGATCGGTGTTGTCGGAGGTCCAGAACTCGTGGAACCAGCGCAGCGAGCCGTGGTCGACGCGACCTCCGCCCGAGGCGCACAGCATCATTTCGACCTCCGGGTGGGTCGCCGCCGCCGCGGCCATGCGGTCCCATGTGGCACGCACCTGGTCGACCCACACGTTCGCCTGGCGGTCGACGCCTAACGTCGTGGACCCCGGGTCGGTCATCGGCCGGTTCGCGTCCCACTTCACATAGGTCGTGTCGGGTGCCGCCTCGATCGCGGCGGCCACCGCGGCGTCGACGAACGCCGCAACATCGGGTCGCAGCACGTCGAGCAGGAACTGGTTGCGGTATTCGAGCGGTGGCCGGGCGTCGCGCACGATCCACTCGGGATGACGCTCGAAGCACTCGCTGCGAGGGTTGACCATCTCGGGTTCGACCCAGATGCCGAATCGGAGCCCCGCGTCGACGGCCGCCTGCGCGACGGGAGCCATGCCGCCGGGCAGCTTGTCGGTATTGACCGTCCAGTCGCCCAGGCCGGCGTCGTCGTCATTGCGGGGGTGCGCCGAACCGAACCAGCCGTCGTCGAGCAGGAAGGTCTCGGCACCGATGTCGGCCGCGCGCTGAATCAGTCCGACGAGGCGCTCGGTGTCGAAGTCGAAATACGTCGCCTCCCAGTTGTTGGCGACGATGCTGCGCGTCCGCTCCCCGTCGCGGAGGGCATGGCGGCGGGTGTAGCGGTGGAACCGGTCGGTGGCCGGCCCGCGGCCGTGGCTCGACCAGGTCCACAAGACGCTGGGCGTCCGGAACGTCGCTCCCGGATCGAGCCGGTACGGGGCCCCGTGGCCGTTGGCGCCGGCGGTGAGCCGCAGCGACCGCAGCGCGTGTCCGGGGAGCGGCCGCACATCGAGCTCGAATCGTGTGTTGCCGCCCCAGGCGATCGAGAACGCGACCGTGTCGCCCGCGGTCTCGGTGGCAGGGCCGTTCGGCTCCACGAGCAGCATCGGACAACGCTGAAGGTGGGGCTGTACGCCGCCCAGGCTCTCGAGCACCTTCAGCCCGGTGGTGAGCCGCTCCGGCACCCAGGCCCACTCGTCGGCCCAACCCGCGCCTCCGAAGTGGATCACGCCGGCATCCGCGGCCACCGTCATCGAGAGGTGCAGGCTGGCGTAGTCGTGCAGCGTGATCGCGTCCGATTCCTCGTGGCGGATCTCGACCCACTGCTCCAAGATGTCGAGTCCGTGATGCGCCCGGGCGACCAGGTCGACGGTGAGCGGCAGCTCCTCGTCGCGGCAGTGGAGGGTGCGAGTGACACCCTCCTCGTCCTCGCTGTCGCTGGTGTCGTCGAGGACGAGGCGCGTGGACAGGCGGCCATCCGCGTGCGTGATCATGAGCGGCGCGCGGTGCACGGCGTCGCCGTCGCCCCAGGTCGGGTAGAGCGCCGGGTAGAGCCATCGGGGCAGGTCGGCCGACAGGTCGCCGATGGTCGGGCCGAGGGCGAACTGGCGCGGCCGGCCCGCGTCGTCCGCTCCGACCGAATAGCCCCACGCGGGTGGAGCGAGATCGATGGGCTTCACGTTCGTCGCGCGCATCGGGGCAGTCTGACACCACGGGAGCGAGGCAGGCTCCCGCGGCTACCGTGGCCACGTGGCGATGTGCGTGGGGATGTCGGGCCGACGGCGAGTGCTGGGCGGGGTCACGGTGGCGGCATTGGCGGTGTCCGGCGGCGCCGCCGGATGCTCGGCACACGACAAGGTGGCTCGACGGTCGACATCGACCGCGTCGACCACGACATCGACCACGTCGACGACGACCTCGACGACGACGACGACCACCACCGCGCCGCTGCCGCCGGTTGCGTTCGCTCCGCTGACCGCACTCGGCGTCGACGCAGCGGGCGCGGCGCTGTTGGGCCGTCCGCCGCTCGCGATCAAGCTCGACAACGCGGTCGAGGCGCTTCCCCACGCCGGGCTGGAGCGCGCGGACGTGGTGTTCGAGATCAAGGTCGAGGGGATCAGCCGGCTCATGGCGGTGTTCCACTCGACCGACGCAGCGTCGGTGGGTCCCGTGCGGTCGGCCCGGTTGAGCGATCCGCCGATCCTGGCGATGTTCGGTCGGCCGTTGTTCGGGTGGTCCGGGGCGAACGACACGGTGACAGCAGACGTGACGGCCTCGTCATGGATCCGCAATGTCGATTGGGTCTCGCTGCCGGGTGCGTATCGTCGGCGCGGCCCACATCGCGCACCGCACAATCTGTACACGACCACGTCGGAGCTGTTCGCTCGCTCGTCGGCCGATCAACCGGCCCCGTCACCGATCTTCGAGTTCCTCGGCGCGGGGCAGGCGCAACCCGGCGCGGCGCCTGCGGCCGGGGTGAACCTGCGCGTGGGCGACACGCCGTCCACCTGGGTGTGGTCGGGCTCGGGCTGGCTGCGCTGGGAGTACGGCCGGCGCCACACCACCGAGGACGCGGGACAGGTGGTCGCGGCCAATGTCGTGATCCTCGAGACCACCTACGCGGGCGAGCCCAAGGTGCCGACCGCCGGGACGGTGGGCTCGGGGCACGCGGCGGTGTTCAGCAACGGCGCAGTGGTCGAGGGCACGTGGATCCGTTCGGCGATCACCGATCGATTCGCGTTGTTCGCCGCGGACGGAGCACCGATTCGCCTCGCACCGGGACGGACGTGGATCGAGCTCACACCGGGGTGGAACGCCGGACTGATCGGCGCCGACCGCGCCGCCGAACTGCTCGCGTCACCCTGATCGGCACCGGGGCGCTCGGTCGCTCTCCGGAGGGGTCGGCGGCACCTCCTATGCTGAGCCGCATGTCCGAGCAGGAAGCCCCATCCACCGTCCGCGGCACGGTGCAGGTCAAGCGTGGCCTCGCCGAAATGCTGAAGGGCGGCGTCATCATGGACGTCGTCGACGCCGAGCAGGCGCGCATCGCCGAAGATGCCGGAGCCTGCGCAGTGATGGCGCTCGAGCGGGTGCCGTCCGACATCCGTCGCGACGGCGGCGTCGCCCGCATGAGCGACCCCGAGATGATCGAGGGCATCAAGGCGGCGGTCACGATCCCGGTGATGGCGAAGGCGCGTATCGGCCACTTTGCCGAAGCCCAGGTGCTGCAGGCCCTCGAGGTCGACTACGTCGACGAATCAGAGGTGCTCACGCCGGCCGATGAGACCCACCACATCGACAAGTGGGCCTTCGACGTGCCGTTCGTGTGTGGCGCGACCAATCTGGGCGAGGCGCTGCGGCGCATCTCCGAGGGCGCGTGCATGATCCGCTCGAAGGGTGAGGCCGGCACCGGCAACATCGTCGAGGCCGTACGCCATCTCCGTTCGATCACCGGCGACATCCGCAAGATCACGCAGGCCGACGGCCCCGAGCTGTTCGAGTGGGCGAAGCGCCTCCAGGCCCCGCTCGGCCTGGTGCAGGAGATCCACGACACCGGCTGGCTCCCCGTGCCGCTGTTCTGCGCCGGTGGCATCGCCACGCCGGCCGACGCATCGCTCGCCATGCAACTCGGCGCCGAGGCGGTGTTCGTCGGGTCCGGCATCTTCAAGAGCGAGGAACCGCAGCGCATGGCGCAGGCGATCGTGGAGGCGACCACGAACTACGACGATCCTCTGGCGCTGGTGCGCGTGAGCCGGGGGCTCGGCAAGGCGATGGCCGGGCTCGAACTCGCGTCGCTCGACGTCACGTTCGCGGATCGGGGCTGGTAGCCCATCGCACCCCGAGTCGGCGTCCTGGCCCTCCAGGGTGCCTTTGCCGCACACCGTCGCATGCTCGAGCGGTGTGGAGCGACCACGGTCGCGATCCGACAGCCCGCCCAGCTCGAGGGGTGCGACGCGCTCGTGCTCCCCGGCGGCGAGTCCACGACCATGTCGAACCTGGCGGTGCGGACCGGGTTGTTCGACGCGATCGCTCGGCGCCTGCACGACGGGATGCCCGCGCTCGGCACGTGCGCGGGTGCCATCCTGCTCGCGACGACGATTCTCGACGGCCGCTCCGATCAACGCTGCTTCGGTGCGCTCGATGTCACCGTCCGGCGCAATGGCTATGGGCGGCAGCTCGCGTCGTTCGAAACCGACCTCGACGTGGTCGGACTGGGCGACCCGTTCCACGGCGTGTTCATTCGCGCGCCGAAGCTCGAGTTCCTCGGCGCCGGCGTGGCGGCGCTCGCCTCGGTCGAGGAGTTCCCCGTGCTGGTGCGCTCAGGTGCCATCATGGCCGCTACGTTCCATCCGGAGCTGAGCGACGACGCTCGCATCCATCGGTTGTTCCTCGACGGCATCTGACGTCGACCTTCTCGCATTCGGAGACCACCATGTCCGGCCATTCCAAGTGGGCAACGATCAAGCACAAGAAGGGCGCCGCCGACAAGGCTCGCGGGAAGCTCTTCGCCAAGCTGATCAAGCAGGTCGAGGTCGCTGCCCGGCAGGGCGGCGGCGACCCCGAGATGAACCCGACGCTGCGCACGATGTTCCACAAGGCGCGGGAGAACTCGGTGCCACTCGACACGATCGAGCGGGCGATCAAGCGAGGCACGGGCGAGCTCGAGGGCGTCGACTACCAGGAGGTCACCTACGAGGGGTACGCGCCCGGCGGCGTGGCGCTGTACATCGAGGCGCTGACCGACAACCGCAACCGCACCGGCCCGGAGATCCGCTCGCTCCTGTCGAAGAACGGCGGTTCCATCGCCGAGCCGGGGTCGGTCGCGTGGCAGTTCGAGCGCAAGGGCATCGTGATCGTCGACGGCGCGGCATCGGAGGACGACGTGATGCTGGCGGCGCTCGACGCCGGCGCCGACGACATCACCCGCGAGGACGACACGTGGCATGTCGTGTGCGATGCTGCGGCCACCCACGACGTCCGCACCGCCGTGGAGGAAGCGGGCATCGCCGTGCACTCGGCCGATCTGACGATGTTGCCGAGCTCGACCATCGCGATCGACGCGCTCGACGCAGCGAAGGCCGTGCTGCGGGTGATCGACGCGCTCGACGATCACGACGACGTGCAAGAGGTGTACGCCAACGCCGACATCGGCGACGACCTGATCGCCCAGCTGGACTGACGCACACGATGGGCGACGGAGGCGGACGCGAGCTGAGGGTTGGCGAGCCGGCGCCGGACTTCGAACTCGCGGGCATCGACGGGGCGACGGGCGCGGCGTGCACGCACTCGCTGAGAGAGCACCGCGGCACGCCGGTCGTGCTCGCCTTCTACCCGGCCGATAGCTCGCCGGTGTGCACGCGTCAGCTCGTCAGCTACACCGCTGGGATCGCGGAGCTTGCCGCGCTCGACGCGGTGCTGTTGGCGATCTCGCCCCAGGATGTGGCGAGTCACCGCGACTTCGCCGCGGCCCACGGCGGATTCGCGTTCCCGTTGCTGTCCGACACCGACAAGGCGGTGGGGCGGTCGTACGGCATCGTCGGGCTGCTCGACCTGTACCGCCGCTCGACGTTCATCATCGATGCAGACGGCGTCGTCGCCCACGCGCACCGCTATCTGGGCCCTGGGCTCGGCTACAAGCCGTTGGCGCAGATCGCCGGGCTCGTCGCGTCGATCGCCGGCTGAGCGTCACACCTCGTTGGCCACGCCGAGCAGGCGCGCCCTGGTGACCGATCGCACCCCGCGGGTCAGGCTGAACGCCGCGATGATCCACGCGACGGCGCCGACGATCCAGCCGGACGCCTGCGCGCCGAACAGCGCTCCCGAGCTTTGCCCGTAGGCCAGGCCGATGAGCGGGAGCGACACGAGCCCCGATGCCTGCTGCGCCGCCGCGGTCGACTTCACCTTGGCGGAGAGCCGGAGCACCAGCGACAGGGTGAACGCGAGGAACGGCGGGATGACCCACAACATGAGGATGAGCCACTGTGGTGTCGGGAAGAACCAGTGTCCGACCTCGGGCCCGGCGATGACGTTGACGAGCAGCGAGTAGAGCCCGAATCCGACGATCGTCGTGAGGTAGCCGGGGATGAGGCTGGCGAGCAGCTTGCCGGTGTAGATCTCCCTGGCGGTGGCGGGGGAGTGGGCGAGGAACTCGCCCGTGCCGCGCTCGCGCTCGCCGACGATCGTCGCCGCGCCGACGGCGGTCGAGATGGTGAGCGGAACAACGACCGCAATCGGCGCGAACAGGAATACCGAGAGGGCGTAGGAGGTCTTCGCCTCCGGTGTGGAGCCCTGAATCTGGGCCTGCGCGGCCTTCGGCAGCACCTTCAGGGTGTCCGAGATCTGCTGCACCATCGTGACTTCGCCGATATTGCGGATGGTGAGCAACAGGACCGCGGGAACGACAAGAAAGAACAGCGCGCCGAGCGCCACCATCGGAATCCAGTAGTCGCGGGCCTGGATGAGCTGCTTCAGGTCGGTCCGTGCGACCGTCCACATACGCCTCAGGTTCATGCCGTGGCCTCCCGTGCGGTGAGCTCGTGTGTTCGCGGCGATGGCGCCGCCGCGGGGAGGTGGCTCGCGACGGGTGCGAGTCCGTCGCCGCGCGCCTGCTGGCGAATCGCGAAGTACAGGTCCTCCAGCGTCGGTACCCTCGGCTCGACACGGGTGAGGCGGACGCCGTCGCGCACGAGGGTCGCCACGAGGTCGGGCACCCGGCCGAATCCGTCGAGCTCGACTCGGGCAACGTCGGTCCGGTCGTACGCGGTGACACCGCGCCACAGCGCCACGCGGTCGAGTTGGTCGGGCGACTCTGCGTCGAGCAGGAGGAGCGCCCCCGGCCAGAATCGGCGGGACAGCTCGTCGGGGGTGCCCGCGCATAGGTTGCGGCCCGCCTCCATGACCACGATGTGGTCGGCGAGGCCCTCGGCCTCGGCCAGGAGATGCGTGCACATCACCACCGTCTTGCCGGCACCGGTCATGTCGCGGATGAGGTCGAGCACGGCCTGGGACGACTCGGGGTCGAGGCCGGAGGTCGGCTCGTCGAAGAGCAACAGATCGGGGTCGTGCAGGACCGCCCGGGCGAGCGCGAGCCGGGTCTTCATGCCCGTCGAGTACCCGCCGACCTGGTGGCTGAGCGCATCGTCGATCCCGAACCGGCCCGCAGCGGCGCGGATCGCCGGGTCCTGCGACGCTCGGCCGACGCCGTAGAGCTCAGCGGCGTACACGAGGTTGTCGTATCCGCTCAGCCGGTCGTACAGGGCGGGCTTGGCCGAGACGACGCCGCATCGGCGCCGCACGTGATCGCCCTCGACCCGCGGGTCGAGCCCGAACGTCGAGACGTGCCCCTCTCGGGGTGACAACGCGCCGGTGATGGTGCGGATCGCGGTGGTCTTGCCGGCGCCGTTCGGCCCGAGCAGCACGGTGATGCGTTGCGACGGTACCGATAGGCTCAGGCCGTCGAGAGCGATGACCTCACCGAAGCGATGCCGTACCCGGTCGAGGGTGACCACCGCGGCCTCGGCGCCTCCGTGCTGATCGATCATGTTGGCGGTGTCGGCTTCGCATCCACCGGACCTGACCATTTTCGCGCTAGCCTCGTACGCGTGTTCGTGATCGGAGTCGACCCCGGCCTGTCTCGGTGCGGATACTGCGTGCTGCGGCCGGGCAAGTCCCGGTCGCGGGCGGTGGCGCTGGGCGTCATGACCACGCCGGTCGATGCCCCGGTGGCGCGCCGCCTCGCGTTGTTGCAGCGCGACGTGCGCGAGTTGCTCGACGAGTTCCCTCCGACGGTCCTGGCCATCGAGCGGGTGTTGTTCCAGGTGAACGTGTCCACTGCCATGGGCGTCGGCCAGGCGTCGGGGATCGTGATGGCCGAGGCCGCGTCGCGTGGCTGCGACGTGGTCGAGTACTCCCCGAACCAGGTGAAGGGTGCGGTCGCCGGAGACGGCGCCGCCGACAAGGACGCGGTGGCCGAGATGGTGCAACGACTGCTGGGGCTCCCCACGGTGCCCAAACCCGCCGACGCGGCCGACGCTGCGGCGGTCGCGCTCTGCCACGTCGCCCACTCGCCGGCGCTGACGGTGGCCCCACGATGATCGGGTCGCTCCGCGGTCGGCTCCTGGCGCGATCGGGCGGCGACCTCGTGATCGAGGTCGGTGGGCTCGGGTACCGGGTCACGACGACGCCTGCCACGAGCGGTGCGCTCGGCGCCGAGGGCGGCGAGGTGTTCGTCTGGGTCCACCATCACCTTCGCGAGGACGCACAGACGTTGTACGGGTTCGCCACGCTCGACGAACGCGACGTGTTCGAGACGTTGATCGGGACACACGGCGTCGGTCCGGCGCTCGGGCTCGCGATCCTCGCGACGCACGAACCGCGTGGCCTTCGGCTGGCGCTGGCCACCGACGACCTCGCGGCCCTGTGTCTGGTGCCGGGCGTGGGGAAGAAGACGGCGCAGCGACTGCTGGTCGAATTGAAGTCGAGGCTCGATCTGGGCGAGGTCTCGCTCGACTCGCTGGCGGCCGACGCGGTCGGCGCTCCGACCGCGTCGGCCACGCCGCATCACGATGTGCGCGAGGCGTTGGGCGGCCTGGGCTATTCGGCCGACGAGGTGCAACGAGCGATCCGGTCCCTGCCCGCCGACGGTGACTCCTCGGAGCTGTTGCGGCATGCGCTTCGGTTCCTGGCGGCCGGCTGATGCGCGACGAACTGCTCGATCCCCACTCGCTGCCCGACGACGAGGAGCCGCGCCTGCCGGCCGAACGCGACGGGTCGGCCGTCGGCGACGGCCCCTCGTTGCGCCCGCGCGACCTCGACGAGTTCGTCGGGCAGGCCGAGCTGAAGGCGCGCCTTCGCATCATCCTCGAAGCGGCACGCCGCCGCGGCCAGGCGGTCGACCATCTGCTCTTCGCCGGTCCACCGGGTCTCGGGAAAACAACCCTCGCCGGCATCGTTGCGACCGAGATGGGTGTCGACCTGCACGTCACGAGCGGTCCCACGCTCGAGCGGGCGGGCGACCTCGCGGCGATCCTCACGAAGCTCGGCGACGGCGACGTGCTGTTCATCGACGAGATCCATCGCCTCTCGCGCACGGTCGAAGAGGTGCTGTACCCGGCGGTCGAGGACTTCCAGCTCGACATCGTGCTGGGCAAGGGCCCCGCCGCTCGGTCGATTCGCCTCGACCTGCCGCGGTTCACCCTCGTCGGTGCGACGACTCGCACCGGGCTCATCACGGGCCCGTTGCGCGACCGCTTCGGCCTGGTCGCACGACTCGACTTCTACGAGGCGTCCGACCTGCAGTCGATCGTCGCTCGCGCTGCGGGGATCCTCGCCACGCCTATCGACGAGGCGGGTTCGGCCGAGATCGCTCGCCGCAGTCGCGGCACGCCGCGCATCGCCAACCGGCTGCTGCGGCGCGTGCGCGACTACGCCGAGGTCGAGGCGGACGGGTACGTCACCTCCGAGGTCGCATCGGCCGGCCTGGAGATGTTCGGCGTGGACGACCTGGGACTCGACAAGGTCGATCGCGCCGTCCTGCACGCGCTGTGCGATCTGTTCGGGGGAGGCCCGGTCGGCCTCTCGACGCTCGCGATCGCCGTCGCCGAGCCGACGGAGACGGTCGAGGACGTGTACGAGCCCTTCCTGATCCAACAGGGCCTGCTGATGCGCACGCCGCGCGGGAGGGTCGCCACGCCGGCTGCGTGGCGACATATCGGCCTGATTCCGCCGCCCGCAGCGCAGGCGGCCGAATCGTCGCTGTTCGATCTCGACGACGACGAGCCGCGCCGGTAGACGGCGCCGCTGCGCCCGCCGGCGTCGAGCGTGCGCGAAGATCGTGACCAGCGTGCGGACCGACGACTTCGACTACGACCTGCCCGGCGATGCGATCGCCGAGGTGCCCGCCGAGCCGCGTGACTCGGCCCGCCTCCTGGACGCGACCGGGCCCGATGTTGCGCATCGCCACGTGCGCGACCTTGCCGGGCTCGTCGGGCCCGGCGACCTGCTCGTGCTGAACGAGACCCGGGTGTTGCCCGCTCGCGTGCGATTCACGCGCCCGACCGGCGGCGCGGCCGAGGTGTTGTTGCTCGAACCGACGGAGCCGCCGGGATGGTGGTCGGCGTTGGTGCGACCCTCCGCCAAGCTGCGCCCGGGCACCCGGGTCGCTGTGGACGCCGAGCTGTCCTTCGAGTTCGGCGACGACCTCGGCGACGGCCAGCGGATGGTTCGCCCGATTGCCCAGGGCTCGCTGATCGACGCGCTGGCGCGATGCGGCGAGATGCCGCTTCCGCCGTACCTCGGTCGGACACGCCTCGACGATCCGGATCGCTACCAGACCGTGTATGCCGCCGACCGGGCGCAGTCCGCGGCCGCACCGACCGCGGGGCTGCACCTCACCCCGGAGCTGCTCGACGAGGTGGCGGCCGCCGGCGCGCAGGTGGCGCGGGTCGAGCTGGTCGTGGGGCTCGGCACCTTCCGGCCGATGACGGCGGAGCGCGTGGAGGACCATCGGATGCATCGCGAGCGCTACGTCGTGCCCCCGGCCACCTGGGAGGCGGTGCAACGAACCCAACGCGACGGCGGTCGCGTGGTGGCGGTCGGCACCACCTCGGTGCGCGCGCTCGAGTCGGCCGCGGCAACGGGAGAACTCGAGGGCAGCACCGACCTGTTCATTCGCTCGCCCTACGGTTGGCGGGTGGTCGATCTGTTGCTGACCAACTTCCACCTGCCCCGGTCGACGCTGCTCGTGATGGTCGAGGCGTTCGCGGGCCCGCGCTGGCGGGCGCTCTACTGCGAGGCGCTCGCCGAGGGGTACCGCTTCCTGTCGTTCGGCGACGCGATGCTGCTGGCACGCGCCGCCACGCCGGTCGGGGGCCTCGCGTGAAGCTGAGCATCGAGATCACGGCCAGCGACGGCGACGCCCGCACCGGCGTGGTCCGAACGGCCCGCGGCGCGTTCCGCACGCCCGTGTTCATGCCGGTCGGCACGCGGGGAACCGTGCGGGCCGTCACGACGGCCGACATGGAGCGCCTCGGCGCCGAGATCGTGCTGGGCAACACCTATCACCTCATGCTGAAGCCGGGCGCCGACACCGTCGCTGCGCTGGGCGGGCTGCACGGTTTCACGACGTGGTCGGGCCACATGCTCACCGACTCGGGGGGGTACCAGGTGTTCTCGCTCAAGCCGAAGGTCGACGATGACGGCGTCACGTTCCGTTCGACCTACGACGGTTCGACCCATCGCCTCACCCCCGAGGACGCGGTGCGAACCCAGGAACTGCTCGGCGCCGACATCCAGATGGCGCTCGACGTGTGCACGGCGCTCCCGGCGAGCCGGAGCGAGCTGCGCCTCGCGCTCGACCGCACGATCGAGTGGGCGGGCCGAGCGAGGCGAGCGCACCGGCGGGTTGACGACCAGGCGCTGTTCGGCATCGTGCAGGGCGGTACCGAGCCCGACCTGCGCGCCGAGTCGGCCAAGCGCACCGTCGATCTGGACTTCGACGGGTACGCGGTCGGTGGGCTCTCGGTGGGTGAGCCACGCGACGTGATGCTGCCCGCGCTGTCGGCCGCGGTGGAACATCTGCCGGCCGATCAGCCGCGCTATTTCATGGGCCTCGGCGACCCAGTGGGCATCGTCGAGGCGGTTGCGCTCGGGGTCGACATGATGGACTGCGTGTTGCCGACACGGCTCGGGCGCCACGGCACGCTGCTGACCTCGTCGGGCCGCGTGAACATCAAGCGTGCCGAGTTCGCCCGGAGCGACGAGCCGATCGATCCCGCATGCGGGTGCGAGGTGTGCGGTCGATACAGCCGCGGGTACCTGCGCCACCTCATGTCGGTCGGCGAGCCGACCGCCTCCACGCTGTGCACGCTGCACAACGTGGCCTGGCTGCTGGCCTTCGTCGACTCGATCCGTGCGGCGATCGAGTCGGGGACCTTGGACCGTTTGCGTGCGGCGACCGCGGAGGTTTGGGCATGACCCGCCGCGGCGGCCGGAGCGGCGCGAGGGAGCTCGCGGCGATGGCCTTGCTCGCGACGGCGTTGGTCGCGTCGTCGTGTCACCCGTCGAACCGGGTGGAGATGCAGGTGCGGGTGGTGTCGGCGAAGCCGCTCGGTCGAGGCGATCTGCTGCTCGCGGCGAAGGCCATGGACGAGCGACTCGACGCGATGGGCCGCGGCTCGGCCACGGCGAACGTGACCGACGCCGGAATCGACGTCACCGTTCCCGACGTCGGCGCCGATTCGGCGGAAGGTCAGCGACTGGCTGCCGAACTGGTTCGGCCGGGGCGTGTGCTCTTCCGGCCGCTACTCGATCCGCCGGTGCGCGCCACCGAGGCGACGCTGTCGCCCACCGACGCCGCGAACGTCGCGGCGGACCGCGAGGTCGTCGCCGACGCCGCACCCACCGCGGACGGCGCGGTGCTGCGGTTTCGGCTCGGCCCGGCGGCGGCCACGCAGAACGCGGTGGTGCGCACCGAGGTGACCTCGTCGGGTTCGACCGCGGGCGTGACCGTTCGGCTCGCCGCCGACGATCGCGCCCGATCGCTTCTCGACCTACGCCGAGCCTGCGAGCGGTCGGCGCCGCGATGCCCGGCGACCCTGCCGGGCGCGAACGGGCAGCCGATCGGTTCGATCGCGCTCGTGCTCGACGCAGCGGTGCTCGCGGCAAGCCCGGTCGACCCGTCGAACGGCGGCGCCTGGCAGGTGGCCTCGGGGCTCACCGGCGATCTGGCGCGCAGCTTGGGCGCACGGCTGGAGTCGCCGCCGCTGCCCGCCGAGTTCGTGGTTCGGCGGTCCACGACCGTCTCGGTGCCGTGATGGTGCGCGTCGCGCCTAGCATCTCCCGACCGTGACCCCTCTCCTCGCAGTTTTCACCGCCGCGGAGCAGCAGCAGGGGAGCCTGCTCTCGCTGCTGTTCCCGCTCCTGCTCCTCGCTCCGGTCATCTACCTGATGATCGTGCCGCAGCGGAAGCAGAAGCAGCGCCACGCCGAGTTCATCTCGTCGCTCAAGATCGGCGACGACGTCGTGACCTCGGGCGGAATCCACGGCGTCGTGACGCATCTCGACAACGACATCGTGCACGTCGAGGTCGACACCGACGTGGTGATCCGAGTGTCGAAGGCGTCGCTGGCCCGGCGGGAGGGTCCAGCGAGCACATCCGAGGCGGGCGACGAGTCGGATGAGCCCGACTCCGACACCACGCCCGACGCCTAGGTCGACCTACCCATCCCCACTGGTTCGTCCGGCCCGCCGTTAGGCTCGCTGATCGCTCCCGTCCCGCAACGAAGAGTTCCCCACTATGCGTAGAAAAGGCATCGGCCAGGTCGTCGGTATTGCGGTTGTCGCAATCGGCGCGACCATCGTGACACTGGTTGGCGATATTCGCCCCGTGCTCGGCCTCGATCTCCAGGGCGGCGTGTCGGTCGTCCTGCAACCGGTCAAGGCCGGTAAGAAGGCGACGAAGGTCAGCCAGGAGGCGCTCGAGCAGACGCAGGCGATCATCGAGACCCGAGTGAACGCGATCGGCGTGGCCGAGCCCGAGATCGCGATCCAGGGCGACACGATCGTGGTGCAGCTGCCGGGTGTCGAGAACCAGAAGCGGGTGTTGGCGCTCGTCGGCAAGACCGCCGAGCTGCGCTTCCGGCCCGTGCTGGAAACGCCGGCGGCGGCACCGCCGAAGAATGCCAAGTCGACGATCGCGAAGCTGCGCAAGCAGCTCGCGATCCCCGACGGCGTCACCGCCACGCAGATCTTCCAGGACGAGGTGGCGAAGTCGCAGGTGTCGGCAACCGACGAGAACGGTCAGCCGATCTCGATCGACCCGAACGCAACGGGCGTGACCGGGGCCACCGGATCGTCGGGCGCGACCGGATCGTCGGGCGCGACCGGATCGTCGGGCGACAGCATCGACGCGACGACCGGCGCGAGCGGCGAGGGGACCGGCGGGCGCCACGCCGCGGAGGGTGCGGGGGGGCGGGGGCAGGGCGGGGCGGACACCACCGCCGCCCCCCCCCCCCGCGCCCCCCCCCCCACCACCCCGG
>OEIV010000053.1_pt1 | contig 68598 bp, 63 predicted proteins | sample 1539231 | NCBI WGS metagenome assembly OEIV01 (sample SAMN03794762, study PRJEB22550) | activated sludge metagenome | feature: wastewater treatment plant; material: activated sludge; isolation source: Wastewater treatment plant of a petroleum refinery complex | place: Argentina: Buenos Aires ...
GCCTTCGCATTTATTATGTTCTTAATAGCCTTTGGCTATACTACCAACTCATCATTACAACTTGCCCATTTAATAAATGCATTCTATGCGAAGGCTGTGCCTTCGCATTAATTATGTTCTTAATAGCCTTTGGCTATACTACCAACTCATCATTACAACATACCAGTTTAATAAATGCATTCTGTGCGAAGGCTGTGCCTTCGCATTAATTATGTTCTTAATAGTCTTTGGCTATACTACCAACTCATCATTACAACATACCAATTTTAAAATAACCAAATCGATAATAAAAAATTCTATCTGTGTTTAATGCGAAACAGCTTTAAATGCATTCTATGCGAAGGCTGCGCCTTCGCATTTATTATGTTCTTAATAGCCTTTGGCTATACTACCAACTCATCATTACAACATGCCAATTTTAAAATAACCAAATCGATAAAAAAAAATTCTGTCTGTGTTTAATGCGAAACAGCTTTTAGTCCAATAATTGAGCCTAGTAAGGTGATAATAAAGAAAATTCGCAAAAAAGTTGCTGGCTCTTTAAATACGAAAATGCCAATCAATACAGTGCCAACAGCACCGATACCTGTCCACACAGCATACGCAGTTCCGATTGGGAGTGTTTGTGTTGCTTTTATTAAAAGTATCATACTCATAGATAAGGTTATCAAAAAACCAGCATACCACAAATACATATCGTTTCCTGTGGCTTCTCTTGCTTTCCCTAAACAGAATGCAAATGCTACTTCAAATAGACCAGCAAAAATTAAGATAATCCAATTCATGTGTTTGTTGTTTAAACTTTTATCAATGATGATACCGGCAAAGAATAGAAGATGGTTTGTACATTATAAATTTAAATTCAATGAGTGTAAGCTTTATAGTGATCTTTTTCAAACTATTTAATAAATATCGTTTGTATAATATTCGAATGTATGATAAATTGATAAAAGGTATAATAAAATTTATTGTAAAATTGGTTTTTGTATAAACGACACATGCATTGCATTTGCAATACCGAACTTTATCAAGGTAATTTTGTATACCACTCATTCTGCAAAGACAAACCATTAATAAAGCTAGAATGCTCATTGATTATTTATATACAAACTATAGAATGGTTTACCTATTTCTGTTCAACACAGACGAATCATCTATTAATGAATTTAAATGAAAATGGCTGGAAGTTCTTAATGCCTATTTTCTACTTTTTAGCTTGAGCCTTTGCCTTTTTGGGTTTGGGTACAGGTAATTCCTGAATGGTAATGCGTATAAGTTCGCTCAGCCATTGACTATCTTCCACTTTTTCTTCTATCAGAAAACTGGGTTTTGCACCTTTATATGCGGGTGATTCTACTACATTTTTAATATATGCTCGTCCTGAGATAGTTGGTTTAATATATAATTTGTTGTCACAAACTAATCCGAAAATTTTCCCATCTGCGTAAAGTGCATATTCCCCAAACATTTTCTTCGCGGTGATTTCACCAGCATTTTTTATTTGCGCGGTAACAAATTCTATAAACTGTATGTTTGAAGCCATCTATTTGCTTTTTATTCTTGTTTGTTTTTTTATTGATTACCTTAGTCTTTTATGCAAATTAAGCTACTAATGTAATATTTTAACCAATACAAAGTCTTTGGAGTGGATTTAGGTAGTGTCTCAGTTTGAATTTAAAGATTTTATTAATGCTTGAACGCTAAAATATATGGTTGTACAGGGTAATGACATTAGAAGATATTATAGACCTTACTGATAAGTATTCGTATTTATTTGCCTTTAGGAAATGAATAAATGCTTTACAAAATCTCTATCTTTACATGCACTTCTGCACTGTTAACAACAAACCAAAGACCATGAAGACTTTTTTGCTAGTATTAGTTTTGCTTACTTTAAAATTTGGCTATTCGCAAACCAACAAAGTATTTAGTATTGGAAATCTTGATTCAAATACCTATTCAAATAAGTTTTTTGGAATAACCTTAAAAATTGACAGTTCATGGAAAATAATGAATCGGAAAGAACTTTATCAAATAATGGAAGATAGGCAAAATGCACTTGAGGAAACAAATGGGAAAAAATATGAGGTCCAAAAAGGTTCTAATATTCTCTTATCGTTAACTGGAGATACCTTGGAAAATATACCGCAAGTTTTGTTAAGCTCTCTAGATTTGTTCTTCCTTCCAACTATTAAAAACGAGACAGACTATTTAGTAGATTATGCTAAAAGGGTTAGAGAAACCTATAAAAACTATGACCTTCAAATGTCAGTCTCTGAAATTGGTCAAAAATCAATAAATAATAAGATATTTTTCACTTCCATAATTACAATTAAAGCGGAAGGTTATATAACATATCAAAAACGGTACTCACTTAAATTCGGGAATACACTTCTAAATATTATGGCGAATTACAACTCCCCTTCAACATTAAAACAATGCGAAAGGTTAATTGCAAATCTACGCTGGGACTAGGGCTACCGACGCTAGTGCAAGTTTGCAACTTGGGACGTTCATTAATAAGCAAATTAGGTATATCAAGAAATAATTAGAAAAAAATCACTTTAAAATTCAAACTGAGACACTACCTGGATTTAAACAATCACTTAAAATTGCTTTTCAAAAATAGGGTAAACAAAACTAAAAGAAATGATATTATGAATCAAATGTTGAATTGATGTAGCCATAAAGTTTGTAAGTCTTGTATTCCTCATTAATTCAAGCATTCAAAGCTATTTTATAAGGGTATTTTCAAATAATGATAATTTTAATACATTTGCATCATGAAAAAAATAATTTTATTCGCATTCACGGCTTTATTGTTGACAAGCGCATGCAAAAAAAAGAAAACCTGTGATGAAAACACCGTGCAAGCTCCTGAAACTGAAATAACAAGTTTAAGAAATTATTTATCTGCCAATAGCATTACCACCAAAGAAGACCCCAGAGGATTTTTTTATATCATTACCGATAGTGTGTTTGGCTCAAAACCTACCACATGCGACAATATCAGAATTGCTTATAAAGGAACTTTATTGAACGGCAGTGTATTTGATCAATCAAACAGTGCCACCTTTACCTTATCAAATTTAATTGCAGGTTGGCAACAAGCCCTTCCCCTTATTGGCATTGGTGGAAGTATAAAATTATACCTTCCGCCCACCCTTGGCTATGGTGATAAAGCTTCAGGCTCCATACCCGCCAATTCAAATTTGGTGTTCGAAATTGACCTACTTGGATTTTAATGATCTGCTTTGCCTTTCAACATCGGTACAAAAACAAAATTTTCAAATTTCTCTTCTATTAATGTACCATCAACCTGTTTTGTCAAGCGTGTCATAGTTTGATGCTCCTCATTTCCTAAAGGCAATACCATTACACCTAAGGGTTTCAATTGCGCTATTAAATCGATGGGGACCATAGGAGCTGCTGCTGTAATAATTATTTTATCAAAAGGAGCATAGGTTGGTAAACCTTTATACCCATCTCCATAAAAGAATTTTATATTTTTATATTTTGCTAAAAAAGGATAAGAAATCATATTTTTTTCATACAATTTTTTTTGTCGTTCAATGGTAAAAACCTGAGCCCCCATTTCTGCTAATACAGTAGCTTGATACACACTCCCTGTGCCAATTTCTAATACTTTTTCGCGGGGCTGAATATTGAGCAATTCTGTTTGATAAGCCACAGTATAGGGCTGAGAAATCGTTTGCCCCTCTCCAATTGGGAAAGCCCTATCTTCATAAGCAATTTTATCAAAAGCTAAATCAAGGAAAAAATGCCTGGGTATTTTATCAATAGCTTGCAAAACAGCTTCGTCCTTGATTCCTTTATTTTTGATGGTTTCTATTAATTTTTTCCTTAACCCTTTATGTTTATAGGTATCTATTTTATTTTGAATCATGTGTTATTTTATCTAAAAAAAGAATCATTTGCTCACTCTGTAAAAGGCCACATAATGGGCTTTACTGTTTAATACATTATTGAGCATTAGGGTATCATTTCCTTTAAACTGATATTGAAGATAATAAGTTTGACCAGCATCATCTGTATACATGGTTAAACTTTTCTTTTTGATATCAAGCTGGTATTTAAATCCCTTTACCATTGTAATAAATGCACGACCTGAATTGTAAGTTTGATCATCTAAATACTCATACCATTCATCATCACTTTGCCATTTACCTATTATTTTTTTATCATCAGCATCATTGCAACTGAGGGTCAACAACAATAACAAGCTCCACCAGACTTTATTCATGCATCATCTCTTTTACAACTTGTGCGATATCTTCCGCATTTGGTTTTGAAAAATAATCCCCATCACTGCCATAAGCAGGACGGTGGGCCTGTGCACTAATCGTTCTGGGGGCTACATCAAGCCATTTATATCCTCCTTGCAATTCCATTACTTGCTGAAACATATATGCTGAAGCTCCACCAGGTACATCTTCATCTACAAACAATATTCTATTTGTTTTTTTCAACGATTCAATAATATGATGATTGATATCGAAAGGCAACAAAGTTTGCACATCAATCAATTCGCAACTGATACCTGCAGGTATTAAATATTCTTTCATGGCATCTTGTATAATTCTCAAAGTTGAACCATATGATACGATTGTGATATCTTCCCCTTGTGCAATCACTTCGGGTACACCGAGTGGAATGGTCATTTCATATAAATTATTGGGCATGTTTTCTTTGAGTCGATACCCATTCAAACATTCTACTACAATAGCAGGTTCATCTGATTTGAGTAAGGTATTATACATCCCCACCGCTTGAATCATGTTTCTTGGCACACAGATATGTATTCCACGCAATGAATTTATCATCATTCCCATTGGTGAGCCACTATGCCAAACGCCTTCTAAACGATGACCACGAGTACGCACAATTAAAGGGCATTTTTGACCTCCTTTGGTTCTGTATTGCAATGTAGCCACATCATCACTCAAAGGTTGCAGGCCATATAATAAATAATCAAGGTATTGAATTTCAGCAATGGGTCGTAAACCACGCATAGCCATCCCTATACCCTGCCCCATGATAGAAGCCTCCCGAATACCAGTATCAAATACCCGCCACTTACCATGCTTTTGTTGCAAGCCGGCAAATCCTTGATTAACATCGCCAATATTGCCTACATCTTCGCCAAAAGCAAATACCAAAGGGTTGGTACTTAAGGTATGATCAAAAAATTTATTAAGTATTTCAAAGCCATTTAACTGTAAGGGCTCTTCGTTATAAACAGGTTTGACTTCTGCAACCTTGCCAATTTGGTATTTTGATACAGAATGCAATACAGATGAATACTTATCATAAGCATCTTCTTTTAAATGTTGGTAATAACTTTTTAATTGTTGTGCTGCTGTCGTGTCTTGTGTATAAAGCATCACTTTCGCTAAGCATTTCATCACATCTCTACGCAAAGGTTCACGAATGGCACTTAATTCTTGCACTAATCCACGAATTTGATCACTGTAGGGATTGCCTTCATTGATGAGGGCATTGCAAAATGCAAGTGTTTCTTCAATTTGTTTTTTGATTGGATTTGAAAACTGTGTCCAGGCATTTTTCTTTGCATCTTGCACATCTGATTTACATTTGGCTTCTATCACATCCAGTTCACTTTCTGTGGCAATGGCATTTTCTAATATAAATTCTCGCATTTTTTTGATGCAGTCCATTTCTTTTTCCCAATCTAAACGTTCTTTGCTTTTATAACGTTCATGCGATCCTGAAGTTGAATGACCTTGCGGTTGTGTAATTTCTTGTACATGAAACAAGGCAGGAATATGATTTTTTCTTACTTTTTCGATGCCTTCTTTAAAAGTTTCACATAGAGAGGCGTAATCCCATCCCTTCACCGTGTAAATTTCCAAACCACCTTTTTTTTCATCATATTGAAAACCAGCTAATGCATCAGAAATAGAATTTTTAGATGTTTGAAATTTTCGTGGTACAGAGATACCATAACCATCATCCCAACAAAAGATTGCTAATGGCACTTTCAATACAGTTGCTGCATTGACGGTTTCCCAAAACAGACCTTCACTGGTTGATGCATCACCGATCGTGGTAAAGCATACTTCATTGCCATTATTTGAAAATTGAGATAAATGTTTGAGTGATTCCTGATTTCGAAAAAGTTTAGAGGCAAAGGCCAATCCTAAACCACGAACCATTTGTCCTGCCGTAGGTGAAATATCTGAACTACAGTTTTTTGACGCAGTCAAGTTGTTCCATTCTCCCTGTTCATCTAATAATCGAGTGGCGTAATGCCCATTCATTTGTCTACCTGCACTACTTGGTTCTTCCTGAACATCAGGATTTGCATATAATTGTGCAAAGAAATTTTGTACATTACTCATCCCACTTGCAAACATAAAAGTTTGGTCGCGATAATAACCTGAACGAAAATCACCTTCCTGAAAAACTTTTGCCATCGCAATTTGTGCCACTTCTTTACCATCCCCAAAGATGCCAAACTTAGCCTTACCTGTAAGCACTTCCTTACGACCCAACAAGCTTGCTTCGCGGCTTGTACATGCTACCTGATAATCATGCAATACTTCAGCTTGAAAATCTTGAAATGAAATTTTTTCAACCTTTTGATCTTTCAGTTTATTCTCCATAGTATTTATTTATTTTGCTAAGTAAAGGACAAAAATACAAATCAAAAAATTCTATTCACAAATTATTTATAATTTAAAAACTGTTGTTAAAGTGTGTTAAGTTAACTGCCACTTAACGATGAAAATGACCATATGAAAAAAAATCAAATTACTTTTGGTATAACATTTAAAAAAAATATATAACATGAAAAAATCAATTTTATTACTAAGCACATTAGCGCTTTTTGCCACTGCAACCAATGCACAATCAAAAGCTACTCCAACATCTACAGCAACAGGAACTTCTACAGCGCAACAAACAGCGCCTACAGCAGATCAAAATCCGGATGCTCACATGAAATTCACTACTGAAGAGCACAACTTCAACACCATTCCTGAAGGACCAGCTGTAAGTTTTGATTTCGATTTTAAAAACATTGGTAAAGAACCTATCGTTTTGAGTACTGTACAAGCTAGCTGTGGATGTACTACACCTAACTGGTCAAAAGAACCAATCTTACCTGGTAAATCATCTAAGATTACTGCTACTTACAATACACAAGGCCGTCCAGGTAACTTTACAAAAACAATTACTGTTAATTCAAACGTTGGAACTAAAATCTTGAAAATTTCAGGTATGGTTGAAAAAGCACCTGATGCTTCTGTTCCACAGAACGATAACAGCATGATGAAACACTAATTATTTTAATTTCTTATTTATCTAACCCTACTGATTATTATGAAAAAATTATCGATTTTACTGGCTTTAATGAGTGTTGTTTTTTTTGCAAAAGCACAAAATAACAATCCTAATGCAGCTGTATTTAAATTTGTGGAAGAAACCCACGAATTTGGAAACATTGCAGAAGGTCCTGAAGCACAAATAGATTTTGTATTTACTAACGTTGGAAAAGAACCTTTAATCATTCAACAATGCTCTGCATCATGTGGATGTACAACCCCTGACTGGACAAAAGAACCCATCATGCCAGGTCAAAAAGGAACCATCAAAGTAAAATACAATACAAAAGATAGAGTCGGTTCTTTTAATAAATCTGTTTATATCCGTTCAAATGCCAAAAGCGATAAAGAAAGATATGAGATTTTTATCAAAGGGAATGTGATAGCTGCTAATAATACAGATAAATCCATTAAATTGAATCCATCTGTCCAAACAGCCAATAAGCATTAAAATAGTCAAGCTCAATATTTTAAAAAACCGTATGCTATTAGTATACGGTTTTTTTATACAAGCTATTTTAATTGCCTAAATAAATATCTGCACTGAAATGTTTGAATAAATAGCGGATTGTTCCGTTTTTACTCAATGAATATAGGCTTTCCATCAAAAAAATTATAATTAATTTTGAAATAAAAAAATATTACTTTTACCTACTTCCATGAATATTTCCTATTTCATAGCCAATAAGATTGCTTTTAATCAAAAAAAATCATTTTCTTCCTTTATCATTAAAATTGCAATTATAGCCATAGCCCTTAGTACTAGCGTTATGATCATAAGTACTGCAATTACAAAAGGTTATCAAAAAGTAATAAGTAATAAATTTTATAATTGCTGGGGACAGATACATATCACCAATTTTTTACAAGACCCCAATCATATTTTAAATGATGAAAAAATAACTATTGATAGTCAACTGATCAAAAACTTGTATGCCATGCAAGACATAAAAAGCATACATACCTATAGCATGCAATCCTGTTTGTTAAAAACAAAACAAGATATGGAAGGAATATTATTGAAAGGACTGGATAACGCAAATAGTCAATTGTTATCAAAAGAATATTTAACGTCTGGTCGTAAAATCAATTTCTCACCCCAGAAGTATAGCGAAGAAATTGTAGTATCAAAATCCATTGCTGAAAAACTACAATTAAAATTGCAGGACCAAGTCATTTTGTATTTTATCAATAAAAACGAATCCCTCCCCAGAGCTCGCAAAGTAAGTATAGTAGGTATTTATAAAACAGGCCTGGAAGATTATGACAATCATGTTGCCTTATGTGATATACAACTCATCAATCATATCAATAATGACAGTATACAGAGTATTCAGGGGTATGAAATATACTTGCATCATAACCAAAAAAGTGAAGAAATCGCGCAAACTATTTTTGATCAATATCTTGAACCTCCATTACAAACATACACCATTGAAAAACGTTTTTCAACCATCTTTTCATGGTTAGATATGATGAAAATGAACGAAAGAATTATCATTATCATCATGCTGATTATTGCAGTCATCAATATGATCACCGCCCTACTGATATTGATTATGGAGCGCACCCAAATGATTGGTATTTTAAAATCGTTGGGAATGATAAACCAAAGCATCCGAAATGTTTTTTTAATCACTAGTTTTTATATCACCAGCATTGGGGTTGGAATAGGCACCGTTGTGGGACTTGGATTGAGTCTGTTGCAAAGCAAATTTGGGTTTATATCCTTAGATGAAAATACTTACTATATTGATACTGTTCCCATTTATATAGACCCTTTGATGGTAATGAAAATATTGATTGGTACGATACTCGTTTGTTTGTCACTTTTATTGATTCCAATGTATATAATTCGAAACATTTCACCGACTAAAGCCTTAAAATTTAATTGACAGCCAAAGAAAACTATATCGCCTATTGTGCAAAACATCCAGTGCCATTGTTTTTCAAACCCTATTGGTTAGCTATTTTTACTACGCAATGGGAAGTCATTGAAGCTAAAAAGCACAAGCATATTGTATATTTTGTTTACAGTATGGAGGTTAAATTACAATTTAAAATTATCAGAAATAATTTCCTCACGCCTTATAGTGGATTTTTATTTTCAAACCCAGAACTATCCAATACCGAAAAGCAATCTTTAGTCAATACAGTTCTTAGCCAAATACCCCCATTTCATGAATGCGAAATTGATTTACATCCTGCCATAGGTTGCAGTCTCAATTTTCACGAGTTTACTGTCATTCCGAAGTTGACCAATATCCTCGATATCACTTCGATGCCCAATACCATCCAAAACTACAAGCCTGCATTGAAAAGACAGATTAAAAAGGCTGCTAAAAATATTCGGATTGAAGAACGTGATGATATTCATTTATTTTATGCATTACATGAAATGACTTTTTTGAAACAGCAAAAAAAAGCCATGACACCTTTACATGCTTTTGAAAAAGTATGGACATGCTGTAAAACGAATGAAGTGGGCAAATTACTATTCGCCATTGATGACGCCAATCAAGTACATGCTGCCTTATTGATGGCCTTTGATGACAATTGCGCTTATTACCTTGCTGGTGGCACTGATGCTACGTTTTATGGCAGTGGTGCTATGAGTTATCTTATGCATACCGCCATCGAAAAAGCGGCCGTAATGGGTAAAAAGAAATTTGACTTTGAAGGGAGTATGATACCTGGAGTGAATCGATTTTTTCGCAATTTCAATCCTACTGAAACGCATTATGTAACCCTGGCGAAAATTGATTCCATTTTGATGAAATGGTATAAAAAGTGGAAACAGTAATGGCTTATCGCATTATATACAATTTGCCAAAGCCTTTATCAATCCATTTGTCTGCCCCGGTATTGTAATGATCCATTTTATTGCCATTGAGGTTTGTAATAAATCGATACAAGTAAACACCATTTCCAAGAGGTTGTCCAAATTGATCATCACCCTTCCATTTAAATTCGGTTATGTTTCTGCCAATATGAAGATTCCCTAATTCTGATTTTACGATTTCCCGAACTACTTTACCTGTAGGTGATAAAATCTGGATTTTCAAATTCGAAGGAATTTGCGATCCTGTGATGGTAAAAATAAATTGGGTTGATGTTGTAAATGGATTCGGATAATTGATGACTGATGATATCATTGGTTTATTCACCACTTCAAATCTTACTTTGTATGCATTATTACTCGATGTATTGCCCGATTTATCTTTTGCCCTTACGGTGAGTACATAATCATTGCCATCTTCTGTAAAATGGGGTCTAAATTCTACCGAAGCTTTATTGTTTTTACCTGATTCAGTAGTAGTAGCAGGAACAAACTTCAAAATATTACCATCAAAAGGAATATAATGCTCAATGTTCTGGTTTTCAAGTGGGTACTTTAAAAATACCGATACAAGCGATGTGTCATCTAAAGCGAGGTATTTATTTTCATCTTTTAAAGTGATATTAATAAATGGTTTTGCCGATACGATATCTTCATCAAAAATATGTACGCCATCAAAGGTGACATCTATCACTGGATTTTTATTATCGGGTACCACATAAAACGATTTAAAGCCAATATTATTGGGATGAAATTGTTCTAATTGATCGTTGGCTGGATTTGCTTCTACAACCAAAATATTGTCACCTGAAAAATTGTTGGTATTAAAATCTAGGTCTACATGAATGGTATCAAGTATCGGAAGTGGTTTAAATCGCTTAGTAGCAATAGTGGTTTTATTTTTATTTTTATCAATCACATCAAATTTGACCAACATACTATCCATCGGTATTTCCGTAAGATTTTCTACAGCCAACGATATCCGTTGTTTTTGACCTTGACCTATGGTATCGGAAAAGGTAAAATATCGATTTGCATTCAATGCAGCTTCAGGCACTGGCTGATAATGAATACGAATGTATTTGAGTTGCTCTGCGGTAGCATGTACATTGTCTTTGGTATGAAGCCTTACCCGTAAATAAGGGTATTGACTGGCATCAATAAAAGATAAGTTTGTATCGCCTGTTACCGTTGTAAGTAAGTTTTCAATATTGTTTTGATCGATTCCAATCAAATCTAAGGATACGGTATCCCCTGCTGTTGCATCCAATGAGTTTCCTTTTTTGAACAACTGATTCCAGTTTTTGGCAGGTCCGATTTTATCCGTAGTTAACTTACCTTCAAACACCGTTGATTTAAAATCGTATTCAGCAATGAGTTTGATGGTACTATCTATACCTACATGTTGCACGATGGTATTTGGAAATCCTTTTTTCATAAAAAATGAGAAAGGTCTATTTTTGGTAAATGAATCAATTTGGGTAAAACCAATATCTTTGATTTTATGATACAACGACACATTACTTCCATTCACCAATGTATCTGCCATCCATAAATTGATAAATTTAGTATTCTTTACTCCACAAGCACCTCCAATACAAACCCTGTTACGCATCAATACATAATTACCATCTGGAATTGAATCAAAAAATGCCATTATTGTATTTCGATTTGCTAAAGTAACAACTTCAAATTCAAAAAATGGATCTTCATATTCTATTCCATTGGGTTGAAATCTACAAGGTGGAATGCTACCAAATTGCCCTCTGCCAGTAGCTTGGTTCTTTTTATTAATCCAAGGTTGACCAGTCATACTGTCTATAACGACAAATTGGAGATTGGCGATAGGTGCACCTGGTACTATGCATCCTGATACGAGTAAATTACTTCCATTCACTTTAATTAAATATTCAGCTGAAAAATAATCATAGGGCGAAGGACCTCTTAAGCACACCGTTTGAACTTGTAACTTTTTATTTAAATCTACAAACTTGATAAGACGTGATGCAGAATCTAAATAAATACCATTAAAATCATCTTCTAAAAATTGTCCATGATGAGATTGATTCCAACCTGCTAAACCTTGATTGATAAAAATAAACGAGCTGTTACTCCAACGATGAAAATGATTTCCATATAGGGTATCCATCGCCGTGCGCCAATAATAAACAGTACTGTCACGCATGGTCATATTGGGTTGCCATTTGATGACTCCACCAATATTTTCAATATTGGTGGTCAATAATAATGGACTGTTGAATTGTTTGCTGGTATCTATTTGTATGACATACTTTTTATTTTCGGCAAAAGCATTCAGGGTAGAGCCTTTCAGAGTAACCCCCTGTGTATTTACAATAGATAAATTGTAGGGATAAACAGGCACCAAATCATCGTTGTAGATGGTAAAGTTTCTTTTGACAGAATTATTCATTTCTGAAATTTCGTCTATAATTCCTGCATTATCAATGGTTACTTCCAATGAGTTGCCCCCTAAAGCCAAATCGCCATAGGTGGGTATTTTAATATTCACGGTGTCAGTATTAGCGATACCCACATAGCTTTTGTTAAGCACCACTTCTGTAACATTATTAGGAAGTGTTCGGGTTACGGTGAGCTCAACAGTATCATATTGATATCGACCCAAATTATGTACAACTATTTCGACATCTAAAGAATCTAAGGAAGTCGTTAAATTGAGTTGTTTAAAGTTCACCCCTTTGTCTTCTACTGCATAATCAGGTTTGGGAAAATTAAACATCATGGTAGCAGGATCTCCATTCAATCCGATTTGCTCTGTATGTGTTCTAAATCCACCATTCGAGGCTAAAGAAGGCACGCCCATCATGGAGTTTACATTGTTTTGTATTTGTTCGCCCAATGTAGCTCCATATTTGCTATTGGCAAATCGATAATATAAGGAGTCTGTATAAATTGACAGGTAGTTTGTGTATCCAGTATTGTCACTTGCGATGAATGCAATAGATGCCCCGTTAGGTGCAAATACAAATTCTTCACCCAATGATCGTTTACCCTGCAATATAAACATATCACCAGCACTGCAACCATTGGCTATAAAGACGGGGTATTTTTTATAATTTTTATAGTTATTGGGGAAGTCAAGGTTATAATCCATGGTGGATGAAGATGAATGACCAAAAAACTGTATCAAAGAAACTCCGGTATTAAATAGATTATCAAGCAATTTACTATTTGCTGTTTCTACATCTGTTGTTGTTCCTTTTTTCAACAAGGTAACATTGCCACCAAATAAGGGTTTTGTAATGATATTTGCTTGTGAGTTTAAGGCGTTAACGATAGAAGCTTGTTCGGCTGCATCTTTTGTACCTGCTAAATGAAGAACTCGTTTTTTCCACAAAGTAGAATCACTCACTTGATTACTTAAATTAAAGACCTGGTCTTCGTGGTCTTTAATCTTTTGTAAATAATCTCTTATTTCTAGTCCATTCATGACCGGTATACGGCCTATTGAAATTTGAGGACGATTGTTGATGTCAAAATCAGTCATCAACACATCTGAACAAGGGTCACCGAATGAAGGAATGGCATGAAATGGAAAAGTGGCATAAGGCGTTGCAAAATAAGTTGGATAAAAAGCATAACTGATGCCCTTGCCTACCATAAATACATGTTTTGGCGAAAAACTCCAATTGGGACTTTTAGCAGCATACTTTAAAAAGTTTTTAATGGCTAAAGTACTCATGTTGTAGCCATACCCAAATTCATTATATACATCCTGCACATCAGCTACAATAGCCTGGTAATTGCCGCCTTTGGCTGAACTTCTATATGTTTTATAATCATCTAAATAATTATGTCCGGTACCATCATCCATATAGGCTTTATGACTGACAATGATGTAATCGCCCTGATTGCTGGTATTGGTATAATTTTTAAAAGTTACGGCCTGCAATGCATTAACCGCACTATAGTTTGCGGCTGCATTACTTTGGAGTAATAATGATTTTATGTCATTTGAAGCAGGTATTAAAAACCTAACCTTCCCTGAAATAGAGATATCACCGATTAGGTAGGTATTGGTGCTAAAATCATACAAACGAGGCGCTACATTGCCAGTATTAAAATTGGAAATTTCTAAATAATAATCAGAAGGTTTAGGGTTTAATTCAAAATAAAATGAGGATACATTATTAAAATTAAAAAGACGGGGATATCTAAATTCCAGAGAAGAGATTCCATATCTGTCAGGATAGGTGGCGTTTGTATTTAAGGGTGTATAGCGAAAGGTTATTTTATTTTGAGCGGTTAAATACGTCATCGGAAATGAATTGGTCATTCGCTTAAAATCAAAAGCATCATAAGTTTCATTCGCAATTTCATTACCATTGGCATATACTTTAATCCAGTGACCTATTAAATAAGAATTACCCACTACTGTGGTATTAAAGGTTGCAAAAGGGCCTCCAGCTACTTTATAGGGAAATAAGCAAGTGAAGGTTACTGAATCTTTATTGGTCGTAAACTTTTTACTAAACCCTTCCCCATTTTCAAATTGTGAGGAGAACTGATAAAGCACCGGATTATTAAACTGTCCTATATAGGAAGGTCCACCACTAAAAGATTCTCTGTATTGTTTTTGAATTTTATCCCAAAAATAAGTTTCTGCTAAGGGTGGATTATTCAGGTTATTATTGATTTGGGTAAAACGTTTGTTGTTGACTGCGTTGTTAAAAGTGATAAAATAAAAAGCAGTATCTGACACAGAATTTTGGTTTGGATTGAGTTGCCATGCTGGGTTTTTATACAAAGGTTCTTCTACTTTCCCATTGGCTTTTGTGCCATAAAATTCAATATAATCGTTACCATTCAAAGCCGCATTGTTGCTGACAAATATGGGCACTTCTTGTCCATCCCTAAAAAGCTGAAGGTTATCGCCTAATACATTATTGGGCATGCCTAAAGCTAATAATGAAGATATAGGTATACGATATAAACTATCAGCATGAATTTTAAATTTATAATACGTTTGGTTATATTGTATCCATTCGTTGCCAAATGTTTGTGCAGTAGATTGTTGAAACAAAAAACTCATGGCAAACAAGAAAACATATGCTAAGTATTTTTTCATGAACTATTTTTTTTCGTTTAATTCTTTATTGATTTTATTAGCTTTTTCATCCACATCTGTGTTGGCAATACCAAAAGAGCTTCCTTTTTTATTGATATTCAATTTAAGGGAAATAAAATGACTGTATAATGGATTGCCTTGAAGATTTAAACTTGAAAATGAATAATCAATCATCAAGCTTTTCATTTTGACACCTACACCAAAAGTAGGTTGAAATAAAGTTCGTTTTTTGGTGTTTGTAGTATCATTATCATTGAGCACACGTTGAAAATTGCCAATACCACCACGTAAGAAAAATACATTGTTGTAACCCATTTCAAGACCCAGACGAGGATCAATGCTAAAAGGACTGGCATTGATTAAATTTCCATATCTTTTACCATCGGTTGTAACGTCTAAATTTAACTCAGTCAACAAATTAATTTTTTTATCTATTTTGAAATTTCGACCGCCCCCTAATATAATTCTTGGGGTATTGACTTCTGTACTTTTCGATACAATTTCATTGCCTGTTTGTGCCAATACTTGTTTTTCTTTATCGGTAAAGCTAAATGACCAAAGCGTATAGGTCGTGGTGATATCTTTAAATGCAGCCCCTAATCGCCATTTGCCCACTTTGGCTTGTATACCCAAATCGATGCCACCACCCCATGCATTGGCTAAAGTGCCAATATTGCGATGTATTATTTTCAAGTTACCACCTACATTAATGTCAATATCTTCCCGATCAGCATATCTTTTGATATTGAGTTTTTTGGCATAGGAAATCAGCCCTGCATAATCAGCTGCTGAAATGGCTTTAATTTTTGAATAATCAACAGTGCCATCAGGTTGTATTAAATTTAAAGTATAGGGAATATCATCAATGGCAAAGCGAATCAATGATACGGCCAATACGCCTTTTTTATTTTTCATAGGGAAAGCCGCCCCTAAATAATCGTATTTGGCGATACTACTGAAATACTCAGAATGCATCAGTCCTAATTGAAAATCTGTTTTGATATGATTTAGCCCAGCCGGATTCCAAAAGGCTGAAGTAACATCATCTACACTGGCTACCTGTGCGCCAGACATACCCATGCCACGAGCACCGACCCCTAAGTTTAAAAACTCATTGACATATTTTCTTTGTTGTGCATAGCTTATTGTCAAAGCAAAAAACAACACAATGAGCAAAAAATATTTTTTTAACATAAGGTTATCTCTTTTATTTATATGGTTTTAAACGGACTTTGTTAAATTTTATTGTACATTCCTTACAAAAATACTTAAAAAACTGAACACAACTACAAATTTTACCTGGTAGTTAATAATTATTGTAAAATATGTTATTTCAATCCCTCATTTGTTGTATTCAAGCTACGAAGATACTCAGCAATCAGTATGGAATATTTTATAGACCCATCATAGGTTAAATGACTTCCATCTACAAAATAAGCAGGTGCAAAAGTGCGATTCGTATCGTTATGTAATACTTGAAAAGGATGGAATGTTTGTTGCTTTTGTAAATACTTTTCGACAATCAAATTGAGCGGAGTTTGTGATATCGATGCTACCTGATGAGGCATGGGAGGAAAGCATAAAAGCAAAGTGATGTGGTGCTTGGTGCAAATACTTACTATATGTTCAAAATGTTCCAGGGCTTTTTGATTCAGTTGAGTGAAGGTATCTACTTTTCGAACCGGTACAAATTGTAATCCTTTTTGATCATTTTTACTGATATAAAAGCCTTTGTAATGATAGATATCAGCTTGTTGAAATAATGACTTTCCCCTAAAAGCATTTAAAATACCAAATCGGCTATAATCATCCATATACATAAATTTTGTGCCGGGTATCCATCTTTGCAAACGATAAGGTAGTTTTAAATGTTCAAAATACGTTGCTACATCTTCTCGATATAAATAATCGTATAATGGCAGTTTATTGCAATGATCTTCATCAGTAAAAAACAAATTATTTTCGATACCCATTACCAAAAATCGTGGTGCCTGATGCTTATTTAAATATGCAGACAACAACAAATCATAAGTAGGCAAATTAGCGGCCGCATATCCGAGATTGATGGCATTGAGCTGAGCGATACTATCAATATACAAAGGATTTAAACCAAAAGCTACTTTACTATTCCCTATCAATAATGTATTGTACGAAATGGTATCATCAAATACCATATGCAACGTGTTGTAGGTGGGTTGATAAAGTTTACGATATCCCTTATTGAATACAATACTCAGTATGATAACCAAAACCACACTCGTTGACAATATGTATATTATTTTTTTTACTGATTTCATTTAAAATTGAAAATAGATAAAATGTTGATTGGTAAAAATACCCGTAAAAAAAATCAATAATATCAATCCAATGCAAAATAGTATATCGCCCCACGATTTATGGGTAAAAAAAGATAAGGGAGGACTTACTTTTCGTTCAACAATAAACAAACCCACTATCATTGTCATGATAAAAAGTAAATTTATTTTCCCATAAGCAAATTGATCAAAGGTTCCCGAAAATATCCATTTCCCTGAGGGGTGCAGCAATTGGGTAAACACGGCTTTTGCTTGTTGTAAATTTTCACTTCTAAAGAAGACAAAAATGAGGGCAACAGTGGTAAAGGTCAATAAGATGCCAAAGTATTTAACTATTGGATGTTTCGAATGAGGAAGGTAAGGGTTAATCAACAGATAAAGCAATATAAACACCCCATTTAAAAACCCCCAAATGATGTAATTAAAACCAGCCCCATGCCATAAACCACTAATCAAAAACACCAATAAAATGTTTAAACTCATGACAAATATTCCTTTTTTATTGCCACCCAGGGGAATGTAAATATATTTTTTAAACCATAAGTACAATGAGATATGCCACCTTGCCCAAAGCTCTTTTAAATTAGAGGCTAACAAAGGGCGATTAAAGTTAAACATCAAATCGATGCCAAAGCATTTTGATATACCTACTGCCATATCGCTGTAACCACTAAAATCGCAATAGATCTGTATCGTAAAAAAAAACACCCCCAGGGCAACTTGCGATGTCTCATATTGGGATGCATCTTTAAAGATGCCATTGACATAAAATGAAATTCGGTCGGCAATAACCGCTTTTTTAAATAAACCCCATAGTATCAGCCTGCTACCCAATAAAATATTTTCCCATGAAAAATGACGTTCTTTTTTAAACTGTGGTAGTAAATTTTGTGGACATTCTATAGGCCCTGCCACCAATTGAGGAAAATACAATACATATAAAGAAAAATATCCAATGTTTTTTTCTACTGGATACCTGCCATGATACACTTCTATCACATAACTCATTGATTGAAAAGTATGAAAACTTAAACCAATAGGTAGTATAACATTTAATAAACCCCATTCAGTACCCAATAGATCATTTGATGTTTTTATAAAAAAATCATAATATTTAAACACAAACAATATACCCAGATTACTACAGATACTCATTATTAACAACAACTTTTTATAAGTCGGATATTTATCGATACCTATACCACTAAAGTAATCGACCAATATGACCACAAACAAAATGATAAGATAAGCTGGAATAAAAAAACAATAAAAAACACAACTTGCCACTATCATCATTGGCATGACCGCATTTTTAGGCAGCCGAAAGTATAAAATCAATACAATAATAAAAAACAATAAAAACTCAAAAGAGTTAAATAACATCGACTTGATTTAAAGGGTTACATCCATTTTATTTACTAATTAAATATCCTAATATCAATAGCTAGTGAGGCTTTGTTTAATTTATTTAAAACCTTCCCTACCCATTAAAGTTCAAATATAATATGTTGTAAGTTATTTATATTCAATTTAGCCTTCCACTTCTTCCATTCAGATACCATTGCTCGCATCTTTTCAATTTCAGTTAACCAGCATGTAGTTTCTTTAAAAAAATCAATTCCCAAGCATGAATTGTTGAACGATTTGTGTACATGCAAGCTTTTTTATGCTCATATTTGCAATCTGAAAACAATAGATTATGACAAATTTAATAGCAGAATTAACATGGAGAGGTTTGTTGCAAGATATCATACCTGGCACCGATGAGCAATTGCAAAAAGAAATGACCACCGGCTATATTGGTTTCGACCCCACGGCCGATTCATTACATATAGGCAATTTAGTACCCGTTATTTTACTCATGCACTTACAAAAAGCAGGTCACAAACCCATCGTCCTGGTGGGTGGCGCTACAGGCATGGTGGGTGATCCCTCTGGTAAATCTGCCGAGAGAAATATGTTGCCCATCGAGCAAATCAATCACAATATCGAAGCACAAAAAAATCAACTTTCAAAATTTTTACAATTTGACCCCTCTTTGCCTAATCATGCTGAGATTGTCAATAATTATGACTGGTTTCAAAATATCACTTTTCTCGATTTTATTCGCGACATTGGCAAGCACATCACAGTAAACTATATGATGAGTAAAGATTCTGTGCAAAACAGACTCGAATCAGGCATGTCATTTACCGAATTTTCTTATCAGCTTGTACAAGGCTATGATTTTTATTACCTCAATCAACATAAAAATGTACGCTTGCAAATGGGCGGATCTGACCAATGGGGTAATATCGTAACAGGTACTGAACTTATACGTAAAAAATCGGGCAATGAAGTATTTGCCTTTACTGCCCCCCTCTTAAAAAAAGCCGATGGTGGTAAATTTGGCAAAACCGAAACGGGTAATATATGGCTCGATAAAAACAAAACATCCGCTTATAAATTTTATCAGTTTTGGTTAAATGCAGCAGATGATGATGCTACCCGTTATATCAAAGTATTTACTTTTTTAAACCAGGAAACCATCGAAAACCTCATAGCTCAGCATCTTGAAGCACCACATCTTAGGATATTGCAAAAACAACTCGCTGAACAATTGACGGTATTAGTACATGGACAAGAAGCTTTCGAACATGCCTTACACGCATCTCAAATTTTATTTGGAAAAAATACCGCTGATGCCTTAAAAAAATTAAGTGAGGAAGACCTTCTTGATGTTATGGAAGGGGTAGACACCTTTGAAGTATCGCTTGAGGATGTAAAAAACGGAATCCCTATCATCGTGTTTTTAGTGAACGCTGGCATTTTTGAATCAAAGAGCAGTGCACGCGAAATGCTCAAAAGTGGTGGTGTGAGTATCAACAAAAACAAAATCACCGATATGGAATATCATATTGGGATAGATGATTTGCTCAATCAAAAATATATCTTTATACAAAAAGGACGTAACCATTATAACCTGGTGATTGCAAAATAAAATTATGCCCTATGGTAAAAATTGGCTTGTTGTCTGACACCCACGGATACCTCCCACCACAGCTTTACGAACATTTTGCAAATGTAGATGAGGTATGGCATGCAGGCGATATAGGCACATTGGCCGTAGCAGATGCTTTGGAAGCCTTTAAACCCTTGCGAATGATTACGGGTAATATTGATGGACAAGAATTACGGGTACGTTATCCTGAACATTTGTTTTTTACCATTGAGCGAGTAAGTGTACTCATCACCCATATTGGCGGCTATCCCCCTCGCTACAATACTGAATCAAAGCCATTAATTATACAACATAAACCACATCTTTTTATCAGTGGTCATTCACATATATTGAAGGTCATGCCCGATCCGCAATTTAACCTTCTCCATATCAACCCTGGCGCCTGTGGCAAGCAGGGTTGGCACAAAGTCAGTACCCTCGTTCGCTTCAATGTAGATGACGACCGTCTAAAAGATTTAGAAATTATTGAATTGGAAAAGAAATGAGGTGCATATTGAATGAAAAATAGAGTTCCTTTTTAAAATAATAATAAGTTGATAAGTGAAACAAACTTACCTACCCCATAATATTGTTTATCAAAATATCACGATCTTATAATGGAAACGTATGGTATAAAATACGAATTTAACGCAAAGCCATGGCAGTATAATGGAGCAAATAGTTGGGTTTTTGTTTCTCTACCTTCTGGTATAGCAAACGAGATAAGAAATTATTTCAAAAATGAAGAAGAAGGTTGGGGACGACTAAAAGCAACTGCCCAAATAGGTGATTCAATATGGAAAACGGCTATATGGTTTGATACCAAATTAAATACATATTTATTACCATTGAAAGCTGCAATAAGGAAAATAGAACTGATTGAATTTGATAAAAATATAGCTGTAGTTCTTTGGATATAATGCTAAGTTCAAGCTTTTATTTTTTTATTCAAGATAGATTCTACCAATATATCTGACTCACAGGCTGCTATTTTCAACAATCAATACTTACATGATTCTATTTTTTTGATATAAAATAATAGTTAACAATGCGAACTAATTATTTTTTGTCGTAGTTTTGAAAAAGTGAAGCCCTCCCCTATGGACAAAAACCTATATACATTGCTACCCTTTGGTCGTACCCTCGCAGTACTCACCAAAAGCTATTATGGCGCACTCACCAATAGGCTCGCACATCTTGATATCGACAGACATTACTCTATCCTCATCTTGATCGAAAGTATGGATGGTGGCTGCACACAGCATTATTTGTGTGAACAGTTGAAAATTGACAAAGTGTCGATGGTACGTATGATACAATATTTAATCGAAAAGAAGTATATACATAAAGTAGTAAACCCACATGATAAAAGAGAACATTTACTGCAACTGAGCAAAAAAGCTAACAAGGTTTTACCCCAAATACATCAAGCTATACGCGAAATGAATGAAGCTACCTTTGCAACCTTATCAACCCAAAAGCAACAAGCTCTTTGCCAAATGCTTACCACCATACAAACCAACCTGGATGAGTTACCTACAGACAGGATTTATATCAACTACAAAAAATTAAAAAAAAACAATGAAGCTTAGAACCATAATCATCCTTGTGATACTGATAGCCGTTCTTGTACTGGTAAAGATTTTCTTTTTGAGTGATCACAAAGAGGAAGCACCAAAAGCCAATGCCCCAAAAGGTCAAAAGGTAAATGTAACAGGCTATATAGCTCATGAAGAATTACTTGAAAATAAAATCTACTCCTCTGGAAGTATCATGGCCAACGAAGAGGTAGTACTTCATCCTGAAGTATCAGGTAAACTGGTATCTATTCATTTTAAAGAAGGGTCGTTCGTAGCAAAAGGTGCTTTGCTAGCAAAAATCAATGATGCTGATTTGCAAGCACAACTTAAACGATTAGGGTTTCAACTAAAATTAGCAAAAGAAAAAAGCGAAAGATTAAAAGGTTTGCTCGACATACAGGGAGTTAGTCGTCAGGAATATGACGAAGGGGCTAGTCAGTTACAACTTATCAGTGCCGATATGGATTATACGCGTGCGCAAATTGCCAAAACAGAAATCAGGGCACCCTTTGCGGGTAAAATTGGATTACGACAAGTAAGCGCAGGAAGCTATGTAACCAATGCCACTACCCTGGCCACGATTCAACAAAACAATGTGCTCAAAGTAGATTTTACCATCCCTGAAAAATATGCCGACATTGTACATATAGGCGATAAAGTGCAGTTTACAGTTGACAATACCACCGCACAATCCTTTGCCACAGTGTACGCCATTGAACCAAAAATTGATGCAGAAACCCGCAACATCACAGTACGTGCATTGTGTAGCAATATTCAGCAGGGTATTTATCCTGGGGCCTTTGCCCGTATAGAACTTGTGGCACAAAAAAAGCAATCCACCATCATGATACCTACCGAAGCCATCATACCAGAACTAAAAGGCAAAAAAGTATTTGTGAGTCGCAATGGCAAAGCGATGCCAGTCATGGTGCAAACAGGTATCAGAACAGATGCAAAAGTAGAAATCTTGAGTGGCCTTTCAGCAGGCGATACCGTAGTGGTTACTGGTATCATGTCGTTGAAACCAGAAGCAAATATTAACATTGTAGGAATCACCCAATAAAAGGAAAGCGAGCATATGAATTTATCATCAACGAGTATCAACCGACCTGTATTGGCCATTGTGATGAACCTCATCATTATTTTATTTGGCGCTATAAGCTATACTTTTTTAGGGGTTCGTGAATACCCTTCTATCGATCCGCCTATCATCACTGTACGTACAAGTTATGCTGGTGCCAATGCAGATGTGATACAAGCCCAGATTACAGAACCGCTCGAAAAAGCCATTAATGGTATTGATGGGGTGCGTACCATATCATCGTCCAGTAATCAGGGCTCAAGTAGTATCACTGTGGAGTTTAACCTGAGTGCCAATCTTGAAGCTGCAGCCAATGATGTACGTGATAAAGTATCTCAAACCGTCAGACAGTTGCCCCAGGATATAGATGGCTTGCCAACCGTTACGAAGTCAGATGCCAATTCAGACGCTATTCTTTCACTCACCATACAGTCGGATACCCGCAGCCAATTAGAAGTGAGTGACTTTGCTGAAAATGTTTTGGCCGAACGATTTCAAACCATACCAGGTATTAGCAATATACAAATATGGGGTCAGAAACGATATGCCATGCGGCTTTGGCTTGACCCTGTACGCTTATCATCTTTTGGCCTTACACCCCAGGATGTAAAGACCGCCCTTGACAAGGAAAATGTAGAACTCCCCTCAGGAAAAATAGCTGGAAATACCACTGAATTGACATTGAAAACAGCAGGTCGCTTAAAAACAGAAGCCGATTTTGAAAACCTGATTATCAAAAATGTCAATGATAAAGTTATCAAATTTAAAGATATTGGTCATGTAAACTTAGGTCCCGAAAATGAAGAAACCATGTTGCGTCAGTCAGGTACACCGATGATTGGTTTAGCTCTTGTACCACAACCCGGAGCAAACTATCTTGATATTTCTAAAGAGTTTTATAAAAGGTATGATGCCATCAAAAAAGAATTACCCAAAGATTTTAAAGTCAATATTGCCTTAGACAATACCTTGTTTATCAAAAAGTCAATCACCGAAGTGATTGAAACTTTAGCCATTGCTATTGTACTGGTGATTATCATTATTTACCTCTTCTTTCGTGATTGGCTAATTGCCATTCGCCCTTTGATTGATATTCCTGTATCCTTAATCGGGGCCTTTTTTATCATGTATATTATGGGTTATTCGGTTAATGTATTGACCTTGCTGGCAGTGGTTTTGGCTACAGGGCTTGTAGTAGATGATGGCATTGTAGTGACTGAAAATATTTACAAAAAAATAGAAGAAGGAATGAGTCCGATGGAAGCAGCTCATAAAGGATCCAAAGAAATTTATTTTGCTGTTATTTCTACTTCTATTACCCTTGCTGCAGTGTTTATGCCGGTAATATTCCTTGAAGGCTTTGTTGGTCGTTTGTTTAGAGAATTTGGTGTTGTCATTGCTGGTGCTGTACTGATATCAGCATTTGTATCACTCACGCTGACTCCCATGCTTAACGCGAGATTGGTGAGAAAGGTCCATAAAAAAACAGCCTTTTATGAAGCCACAGAGCCTTTCTTTTTACGAATGACCTCTTCATATGGTGATTCATTAAAATCGTTTCTTAAAAATAGATGGTTGGCTGTTTTTATTTTGATAGGTGCTGTCGCTTTGATTTTTTTAGCAGGAGGCAAACTTCAAAATGAACTTTCTCCGCTTGAAGATAGAAATTGGATGCGGGTTTCACTCACAGCGCCTGAAGGAGCTTCGTATGAGTATACCGACAATTTTGTAAAAGCATTTACTGAGTTTGTGAATGATTCCATACCTGAAAAAAGAGTTTGCCTTACCGTAACAGCACCCGGATTTACAGGATCGGGGGCGGTAAATACTGCTTTTGTACGTTTAGCATTGACCGATGCCAGTGAACGCAAAAGAAGTCAGCAGGAAATTGCAGAATATATTTCAAAACAATCAAAGAAATTTCCGCAGGGGAAAGCCTTTGTCATTCAAGAACAAACCATTTCGGCAGGTGGTGGTGGACGAGGTGGTTTGCCAGTACAATTTGTGTTGCAGGCACCTAATTTTGAAAAGTTGAAAGAGAAATTGCCTTTATTTCTGGAAGAGGCCAACAAAAATCCAGTATTCCAGGGAGTAGATTGCAATTTGAAGTTTAACAAACCTGAAATCAATATCAGTATTGATCGGGAGAAAGCTAAAAATTTAGGTATCTCAGTAGCTGATATTGCCCAAACTTTACAACTGGCATTAAGTGGTCAACGGTTTAACTATTTTACCATGAATGGCAAGCAATATCAGGTGATCGGGCAGTTTGACAGACAAAACCGTGATGAAGTGATTGATATACGTTCACTTTATTTACGCAATGCTGCAGGGCAATTGATACAGTTAGATAATATCGTAAGTTTTCAAGAAGAAAGTTCACCGCCTCAATTGTATCATTACAATCGGTATCAATCAGCAACTGTATCTGCTGGTTTAGTGCCAGGCAAAACAGTTGGTGATGGCATTGTAGAAATGAAAAAAATTGCCACTAAAGTACTTGACCCTAGTTTCACCACAGCTTTGACTGGATCTTCACGCGATTTTGAAGAAAGCTCTTCTAATATCTTGTTTGCTTTCATGCTGGCTTTAGTGCTCATCTATTTGGTGTTAGCAGCACAGTTTGAAAGTTTTGTAGATCCATTTATTATCATGCTTACAGTGCCATTAGCATTGGCAGGCGCTGTATTGTCGCTTTGGTATTTCAACCAAACCATGAATATTTTTAGTCAAATAGGTATTATTATGCTCATTGGCTTAGTCACCAAAAATGGGATCCTAATCGTTGAGTTTGCGAATCAATTAAAAGAAACGGGTATGAATAAAAAAGAAGCCATACAAGCAGCAGCAGAAGCGCGTTTGCGCCCCATACTGATGACGAGTATCGCTACAGCACTGGGTGCTATGCCTATAGCGCTGGCTTTGGGCGCAGGGGCAAAAAGCAGAATGGGAATGGGTATTGTCATCGTGGGAGGTATATTATTTTCATTGACATTGACCCTTTTTGTCATCCCTGCCATTTATAGTTATTTATCAAAAGACACAAAACATGCGTAAACTATTCTTTTTTCTATTCTTTTGTTTTCCTATAATGCTTGTAGGCCAGGTAAATGATGTATTGACCTATGAGGAAGCCGTTGCCCTTACTTTAAAGAATAATTATGACATTCTTATTGCAAAAAATGATGCTGAAATAGCCATTGTAGAAAACAACCTGGGGTATGCAGGCTTTTTGCCCAAACTTGATATCAATTCAGGAGGAAGTTTGGCAAATAATCGTACTAAACAAGAATTTTCAAGTGGTGCAGGCGTCAATAAAAGTGGTGTAGTTTCTAAAAATATCAATGCAGGTGCTTTACTCTCATATACCCTTTTTGATGGATTTAAAATGTTTGCGACCAAGGCACGTTTAGCATTATTGGAAGAGCAGGGTGCTATGAATCTAAAAATACAAATGGAAAATACCCTTGAACAATTAACCTTGAATTATTACCAAATGGTGAAACAAGAGCAATTGATCAAAGGGATACAATCTGCCATGAGTGTGTCGGAAGAACGTATTAAGCTTGCACAAAAAAAATTACAAATTGGTTCAGGTTCTAATGTAGAATTGTTGCAAGCCAAACTTGATTTGAATGCGCAGAAGTCAAACCTGATACTTCAACGAAGCATTTTAAAAGAATATAAAAACAACCTTATTCTTATTATGCAGGAAAAAGAAAAGACTGCTTTCATGGTCGATACTAATTTCTATTTTGCACCACTAGCATCAATTGAAGAGATTAGACAACGAATGGAAACTGAGAATAGAAATCTTCAATATGCAAAAAAAAATATATTGGTGACTGAACAAATCATCAAGGAAATTAAATCGCAATCTTTACCCCGATTAGGTGTTAGCAGTGGCTATGGTTTTAACCGCAACTCAAGCACAGCAGGCTTTGCATTGTTTACGCAAAACCTTGGATATAATGTTGGGTTTAATTTTACCTGGAATCTTTTCAATGGCTATATTGTAAAAAAGCAAGTACAAGTTGCTCAACTACAATTGCAAAACAATCGATTGGATGTCGATAGAATACAATCATCGCTCTATGCAGCCTCTAACACGGCTTATACACGATGGCTTGGTGATAAAGAAACCTTGATGTTAGAAGAAGAGAACATTCAATTGGCTGAACAAAGTTTGTATATCATGCTTGAACGTATGAAATTGGGATTAGGCAATTACCTTGAAACCAAAGAAAGTCAAAGTAGTTATGAAGCTGCTATTACAAGACTTGTGACTGCCCGTTATAACTTAAAAGAGTCAGAAACAAGGTTAAAGAAAATAACTGGCGATTTTATAAAATAAGAGATAAATGTTGCGAACTCCATAGTACGGTGCTTTCTCATTCATTATGTATAATTTTAAAAATGGATTTTTGAATTGAAAAATGGATATCTATCATTATTCAATTAAATAATCATCTTGAATATCGTTGCCTGCGATCCCTTTGATGGTGCCCATTAAATAGGTATTGTTCAACAATACTTTATCAATTTGTTTTTCTCTTTCTTTCCATATTTTTTCCATTTGAAATCGTTCTTTATCAACGGAGGCCTTCAAGTACAAATAAGCTTCATTGATAGCCCTCATTTGTTGTAAAAATTCATTGCCAGTAAAATAGTTATAAAGCATTTCTTTTTTCTCGCCTTTGTTTTCTTGCGATCTATTGGCCCGAGCCACATTAATCAGGCCTTCACGCATAACTTTTACAAGTTGTGTTACTTCATTTAGTTTGCAAAGCCAAACGCCTTCACGCTGATCAAACAATTTGATATCTTCAGGTAGTATTTGCGATACCAAAATAGCCATATCACAAGTTGCTTCCAGCATATCTTCTTTCAATTTTGGAATCCACTTTTTATCAAAGTCTTTGGTACGTTTACTTTCGAATATAATCTTGCCGCACTCCTGCCCTATTTCATTTCGTACTATCAATATACAATCAGCGCCACGTTTGCCTTTTCCTACTTCGGTGATGGTATCGAATGGAAATGCATTCCCCAATAGATCTTCTAAAGCCAACTCTAATATTTCACCCTGTGTTTGCATGGAACCTTGTTGCATTTTTCGTTGCATCTCTTCAATGAGTTTGTGTTGGTCAGCCAGCTTTTTGTCATATTCTCTTTTTTCCAATTCGTGCTTTTCTCTTTGTTTGTCAAGCACTTCGCCCGAAATTTTTTCTTTTAATTCTGCCTCAAGTTCTAGTCTTTGTTTTTTTAACTTAAACTCTTCATCTTCTTTTTGTTGGGTTAATTGTTTGTTGAGGTTTAAAACTTCTAATTCCTTTTCATTCAGTAAACGAAGTTTTGAATTTTTTTCCTCATTTTCTTTGAGCAGATAATCAATTTGGGATTGATGTTCTGCAGCAATTTTTTTAATCAGTTCTTCTTCTTTCTTTTTTGTTTGAATGTCTGTTTCTCGTTTAACCCGTTCGATAAACAAATCGTTTTCGTTTTTCTTTTTTTGTTCAAATTCGGCTTCTTTTTTTTCGAGTTCTTTGGCTCTTTCAGCAACCGCTTTTACGAGTTCTTTATTTTGTGTTTCATATTTCAATCGGATTGATTTTTCTACATCTTCGGTGAGTACTTCTTCTATGTTAAAGGGGGTTTTACAATGCGGGCAGGTAATAGTCGTCATGAGAAAAATTTATTTCAAAAATAATTAAAATATGTTGGTAGTAAAAAATAAAAATAAATTGGGGATGAATAATAAAATGGTACTTAATAAACGAAGGTATCTCCTTAAAAAAGAATCATCAAATGTTAAATCCATTGCATGATAAATTCAATATGATGAACAATTAATATTATGTGTAAGTAACATCAAGCAATATATAAATAGACCATTTAGCTTAAAAAAAAGACAGTCAGTATTCACTGACTGTCTTTTCATTTGTTCTAAAAAAATAGGATTAGTATTTTTTGTTTTGAAATATTTTATAAGTAAAAGAAACGTTGTTGATTAAGTACCAATCCATATTGCTTGATAAACCTCTTTGTGAACCTGCTGTAGGTATAGTTTGAGGATTTTCAGGTAATTCATCACCTCTGAATGATAAATCAGCTGCAGTTGGGTTGTTTAAAGCCATTTTATTTAAATCAGGATAGTTGGTACTTACGTCATCAATATAATCAGTAAATGTTTTTCTAAATCCAAATTCGATTTGAAACCCAATATGTTTGCTAACCTGATGTTTGAAACCAAAACCAAAAGGAATAGCAATTTGCGTCAAACTGTAATTTTGTCCTTCTGTTTGTAAAGGTTGTAAAGCAACCCATTCATTTTTGTATAATGTTTTAGGATTGAAATGAAATACATTCACACCACCAAAGAAGAATGGAGTAAAGTTAAAATATCTTCTATACTTTTTATTTTTAGTATTGAATTTGTCAAAAGGCAAAACGTTAACTTCCATTACGCCACCAAATTCCATGATATAAGTGCGGAAACTTAAATTTCTTTGGATATGACCTTGATCTAATGATTTAGCATCACTTGCATTCAAACGACCATAATTAACCATTCCTCTAACAGCAAGTTGAGAAGTGATATTGTGTCTGATATGAAAACCAGTTGAAAAACCTGGTTGGTCATAAGTAAATGCTTTAGGCTGCAAATCTCCAAGATAAGAACTAAATCCTATATTGTATCCTACCTCAGTACTCAATTGTGCAAAGGATCCCATTGCTACTGTACTCATCAATAATGTAAAAATTATTTTTTTCATGTCTATTTGTTTTTGAATTGTAAATATATAATAAGAGAATTAATTATTAAAATTAATTGGTAAATAATTTTAACATTTGTTTGAACAGTTGATTTTCTTTGAAGAAATAAGGTGTTTTTAATTGAGTAAATTACTATTTAATCATTTAATTGTTTATGTATCAAAGTACTAAACATTGAATCTAAAATGCATAATATCACCATCTTTCACAATGTATTCTTTACCTTCAATCCTTAATTTACCAGCTTCTTTACATGCAGCCTCTGAGCCTAAGGAAATAAAATCATCATAAGCAATGACCTCTGCTTTGATAAACCCTTTTTCAAAATCGGTATGTATCACACTGGCCGCTTGAGGTGCTTTCCAACCAACATGTATGGTCCATGCCCTTACTTCTTGTACACCAGCAGTGAAATAGGTGATTAAATTTAATAAACCGTAGGCACTTCTAATCAATCGATTGAGGGCAGGTTCAGTAAGTTTATACTCTTCTAAAAACATTTGTTTGTCATCAGCATTATCCATTTCAGAAATTTGGGCTTCAATAGTATTGTTCATGACAATAACGGCACTATTTTCAAGTTTCACATTTTCAATCAAAGCACTGGAGAAAGCATTGCCCGTATGTAAGGATTGTTCATCTACATTGGCCACATACAAAACAGGTTTTAAGGTCAATAAACATAAATCAGCAATGGATTCGATTTCGTCAGTTGACAAATCAAGTTGTCGTAAATTTTTGCCTGATTCTAAATGCTTGATGCATTTTGACAGTACTTCTACTTCCACTTTGGCCTTTGCATCACCTGTTTTAGCAGCCCTTTCGGTTTTTTGAAATTTCTTTTCAATGCTGTCTAGATCTTTCAATTGCAATTCTGTATCAATAATTTCTTTGTCTGACACCGGATTAATGGCCCCTTCTTCACGAAGTATATTTTCATCTTCGAAGCAACGCACCACATGTACAATGGCATCTACTTCTCTAATATTGGCTAAAAATTTATTTCCCAAACCTTCACCTTTGCTTGCCCCTTTTACAAGACCAGCTATATCAACAAATTCAATGGTGGTAGGTACTATACGATCGGGCTTTACCAAACTTGCCAACTTATCTAAACGAGGATCTGGCACATCTACCTGCCCTACATTGGGGTCGATGGTGCAAAACCGATAATTGGATGCTTGTGCTTTGGCATTGTTGCTAACAGCGTTAAAAAGAGTTGATTTACCTACATTGGGTAATCCGACGATACCTACTTGAAGAGCCATAATTCTATTTTAAAAATTCGCGCAAATGTACTTGATTTTATAGCGCAAAAGGAGAAAAAAATATTTTGCAAAAAAAAACGGTTTTCTGTTCTGAAAAATAGACTTTTTCGACAACAGAAAACCAGATTTAATGGAATGTTGATTGTTACATTTATTAGTTCATCATTTCAAAACTTCGCTTTACAAACGCAGTGAGTTCTTCACCTTTGAGTAGGTTTTGAGATAACTTGGCAATATCCAATGCCTGTTTAATCTGTTGATTTTGCTTTTCTTTATCGGTGCTGTGCAACAGGTTATGAACCAAAGGATGATTTGTATTTACCACAAGGTTAAACATATCAGGCAAATTACCCATGCCAAACATACCACCTCCACCATGTGCACTCATCTCTTTCATACGACGCATAAATTCGGGACGGGTAATCATGAATGGCGAAGCATCAGCACTCATGGGTTGAAATTGTATGGTGTATGTTTGTTTTGAAATCACTTCTTCCAGGCTTTCCTGTAATTGTTTTTTCTCATCTTCATTCAAAACAGAAACAGCTTCTTCTCCCTTCTTGATTAAATTGTCAACATGATCAGCATCAACACGTACAAATTTCAATTTATCGTTTTCTGATTCCAGTTTTTGTATCAGATGTGCCACAATAGGTGAATCAAGCAATAGTACTTCATACCCTTTACCCTGAGCTTCTGCAATATAAGTATGTTGTGCATCTGCATTTGAAGCATATAATACAATAAGATTGCCTTCTTTATCTGTTTGGGTTTCGGTGATTTTATCCTTTAATTCCTGAAGGGTAAAGTAGGTTTGATTTACTGTTGGATATAAAAAGAAATCGCCTGCTTTCTCAAAAAACTTGGCTTCTGAAAGCATCCCGTATTCCAACACAATTTTGATATCATTCCATTTACTTTCAAAATCAGCCCTGTTTTCAGTAATCAAAGCTTTTAACTTATCTGATACTTTTTTGGTGATATAATTGGCTATTTTTTTCACATTACCATCAGCTTGCAAATAAGAACGTGATACATTTAATGGTATGTCTGGTGAATCAATAACCCCTTTGAGCATGGTTAAAAATTCAGGTACGATACCCTCTACATTGTCTGTTACATACACCTGGTTTTGATACAATTGTATTTTATCTTTTTGCATTTGCAAGTCCGGGCTCAATTTTGGAAAATATAAGATACCCGTTAAGTTAAAAGGATAATCGACATTTAAATGTATATGAAATAAAGGCTCATCAAACTGCATGGGATATAACTCTCTATAAAAGTTGTTATAATCTTCAGTCGTAAGATCAGCAGGAGCTTTGGTCCATGCTGGATGTGGGTTATTGATAATATTATCTACTTCTTTGCTTTCTTCTTTGGCATCCTCACCTTCACCTACTTTGCTTGTTTCTGTTTTGGTGCCAAACTTAATAGGCACAGGCATAAATTTATTGTACTTTGTCAACAGTTCTTTGATACGATATTCTTCCAAAAACTCTTCAGAATCAGCTGCAATATGTAAAATCACTTCAGTACCTCTGTCATTTTTAGTGGAAGGCAACAAATTAAATTCGGGACTACCATCACAAATCCAATGAGCAGCGGGTTCATCTTTATATGATTTTGTAATAATCTCTACCTGACTAGCTACCATAAAAGCAGAATAAAATCCAAGACCAAAATGTCCTATAATACCTGCATCTTTGGCAGAGTCTTTGTATTTTTCCAAAAATTCTTCGGCACCTGAGAAGGCTACTTGATTGATATATTTTTCAACTTCCTCGGCGGTCATCCCCACACCCTGATCAATAATGTGAATTTTTTTACCTTCCTGATCAATTTTTATTTCAATCATAGGATTGCCATATTCACCCTTAGCCTCGCCTATACTATAGAGATGCTTGAGTTTGGTAGTTGCATCTGTTGCATTTGAAATCAATTCACGAAGAAATATTTCGTGATCACTGTATAGAAATTTTTTAATAAGGGGGAAAATATTTTCAACTGAAACATTGATTTTACCTGTAGCCATGATATTCGTTTTTCTTTTATTTTTCAAAAAGAATACCAAAAACACTTTAGGTGACAAATTTTCATATTTATTGTCGAGTACATAGGTAAAAATTGATCCTTATTGGTCGTAATACCCAATGTAAAATAGGGTCAAGTTTTTTGTACGCTTCACCTTAGAGTGTAAAAGTTATTACAATGAGTATTCACCCCAGTAAAATTATTCCAATTAGTAAAAGTTGAATTTAACCATAACGTAAACCATATTCAATTCGATGTATTGAATATATGTTTGAAATCTGTGAAAGAAAACTTACAACGACGTATTGCGACTATAAAAATTAAAGCCTTTGCCATTTTTTGCCACAAAACTTATCAAGTCTTTGATTGTGACTAATTTACTAAAATCTTTGTTGATTTTTTGTGGCGATATTTTATAAGATAGGGTTAATAAATCTTTCAGTCCAGCTATTTGATCATCTGTTGTAAAAATAGATGAAATAGTTGAAAGCAATTGTATTTTTCCAGTGTGTTTTGAGCCAGATTTAACCGCATAATTGCCCAAGTTTTTGATTACTGCCTTTGACAATTGGTACATAAATGGATTCCCTTTAAGTTCGGTTACCTTAGTAGCAGCACTCATACTGGTATAAGTATTACAAGCGGAATGACTCAACATCAATCCAAAAAGAATCCATAGTAAAATATTATTTTTTTTCATGTCCTATTTTTTTACGAGCACAATTATAATGATTTCTTGCTAATATTCATAACTTATCCACATTTAATACCCAAAATTAGAGGCATAAAAAAAACTGATGAGTATCCTGCTCATCAGTTTTATATTTTTTAAAATAGATTAAGAAATATTAATTTCCTAAATAGTTCTTAAGTAATTTACTTCTGGAAGTAGAACGTAATTTGGTGATTGCCTTGTCTTTGATCTGACGTACCCGTTCGCGGGTCAACCCAAATCGTTCGCCAATATCTTCCAAACTCATGGGATGCTCTACCCCAATACCAAAAAACAATTTCAATACATCTTTTTGTCTTTCGGTTAAGGTACTTAACGAACGGTCTATTTCATCACGCAACGACTCGTTGTGCTCAAGTTCAATATCTGTACTGATGGCGTTGGGATTATTCAACACATCCAATAAGGTATTTTCTTCACCATCCACAAAAGGTGCATCCACACTCACATGTCTTGCAGCCACACCCAGGGTTGTTTCAATTTCTTCTGTATTGATTTCAAGTACTATAGCAAGTTCTTCAGGTGAAGGCTCACGTTGAAATTCTTGTTCAAGTTGTGAATAGGCTTTATTGATTTTATTGGTAAGCCCTACTTTATTGAGTGGCAAACGTACAATACGGCTTTGTTCAGCCAATGCTTGTAATATAGATTGGCGTATCCACCAAACTGCGTATGAGATAAATTTAAACCCTCTGGTTTCATCAAAACGTTGTGCTGCTTTGATAAGACCTAAATTTCCTTCATTGATTAAATCGCTGAGTGACAATCCCTGGTTTTGATATTGTTTTGCTACGGATACCACAAAACGCAAATTTGCTTTTGTTAATTTTTCTAATGCTCGTTGATCGCCTTGTTTTATTTTGACTGCTAATGTCACTTCCTCTTCAGGAGTGATTAAATCTACTTTTCCAATTTCTTGCAAATACTTTTCAAGTGATTGACTTTCTCGATTTGTAATCGATTTTGTGATTTTAAGCTGGCGCATGGACATAATGTGTAAAGTTGTTTTTCGTTATTAATTAAATTTAAAAGTTAAAAAAACGTCATCCCATCATTACTATTAACAATGATTTATAGCAAAAGTATTGTTAAAGTAAATACAAGCAAAATATATTTTATATGAATTAAGAAAAAAGTATAGAAAATAGTGCAAAAATAATTTTGTAAATTCAAGTTTTTTTATATTATTGTGTCATTCTAATTCAAATTTAAATAAGAATCTTAAATATCGTTTATGGCTAATCGCTCAAAATATACCATTGAATACCCTGTCAAGTGCTCTCCATCTATACTCTATCCATTTTTATCTACACCTTCAGGATTGGGAGAGTGGTTTGCTGACAAAGTAAAACAAAAAGAAAATTCATATATTTTTGAATGGGCTGGCAGTAACGAAAAAGCTGAAATGATTGCAGCTGAAGAAAATGAATATGTTGTTTTTAAATGGGATTGGATGAAAAATGATGAATACTTCGAATTCAGGATTGAAAAAAGTCCTGTTACAAATGAAACCATTTTAACCATCACAGACTTTGCAGACAAAAAAGAAATTGGTGACCAAGAACTTTTATGGGATGCCCAAATACATGATTTAAAACATCGTATCGGAAGCTAGTATCTTTCCTACTGTTTTCTTTGTTCTTTTTTTAACGTAACACTCGTTTCTTGTTTATTACATTTGCATTAAACAATATTTTTGAAGTCATTACACAAATTTATCATCAAATCTTTTTGGATGCCCTTTTTAGGTGCCTTCATGGTAACATGGTTTATATTTGTGATGCAGTATATGTGGGTTTGGATTGATGAGTTTATTGGCAAAGGCCTGGAAGTAATAGTGATTCTCAAATTTTTAGGTTTACTTTCCACCACCCTTGTCCCTATTGCGCTACCCCTTGGTATTCTCTTTGCCTCTATAATGACTTATGGCAATTTGGGCGAAACTTCTGAACTTGTGGCTGTCAAAGCAGCAGGTATTTCTATTGCTAAGTTTACGCGTCCATTATTTGCCTTTATTGTTCTTATCACCGTATTGTCCTTTTTATTTAATAATTATGTGATACCCAAAGCCCAGATGAAAGCTTCTTCCCTCATCTATGATATACAAAATAAAAAACCAGTAGTCGCTATTAAAGCTGGTACATTTTATAAAGACATTCCCAATCATACCATTTATATTGGGAGCAAAAAATCAGATGGAAAATCAGTGAATGATATCAAAATATACGATCACACATCGGGTAAAGGCAATGACAAAATAACCCTTGCCGAAAAAGGAAAAATGTATATCACCGACGATAAACGATTTTTGATATTTGAACTTGAAAATGGATGGCGATACGAAGAAAAAAATGCCTTGCGGGGTGATGAAAAAGAACTCACACGTTTAGGTTTTAAATATTGGAAAAAAGTATTTGACCTGAGTGATTTTAAAATGCCTAAAACAGACGAAAATTATTTTAAAGGACTACGAGGGGCAATGACAGTGCAACAAATCATGCATCAAATTGATACAAGCAAACGTAACATTCAAAAGATGTATGAATCCAATAAAGATTTACTCAGTGCGCAATTGATGATGGCTAAAAAAGATAGCATCAAAACAAAGAAACTACCTGTCATTACATCTGATAGTTTATTTAGTATCGCCCTGATACCTGACTCCCTAAAAAGCATGGTGCTTTCGCATACTGAAATTGCTACCCGCAATATCAAAAGTATGCTGGAAGTAAACAAACAAAATCTTAAACTGCAAAAAACAAATCTCATAGAGCATTATTTAGAGATGCATAAAAGATTTACATTACCAATTGCTTGTACCCTTTTGTTTATTATAGGGGTGGCCCTTGGTTCAATTATACGTAAAGGCGGCTTAGGCATGCCCTTTATCGCAGCGATTATATTTTTTGTCATTTATTATGTAATGAATACAGTCGGAGAAAAAATAGCGAAAGAACAGGTGGTTCCCATCCTGGTTGGCATGTGGTTTCCTTCAGCTGTATTGCTTGCTATAGGTGCCTTTTTGATGGTAAAAGCAAATAATGACTCCCCACTCATGAATAAAGAATGGTATTTTAGAATGGGCAACAAAATACTTTCATATTTTAAAAAAATTAATTCCAAGAAATCATCCATCGTTGAAACCCATCATCCATAAAATAGTTCAAAAGAATGCTTTGTTTCTTTCTGCATTTGCCGTATGGTTTGTACTTTCTTGTGCATTCATGTATTTGTTTACAGACAAAGCTCTTTTTTTTGCTATCAACCAATTTCATCATCCCTTTTTTGATCATGTGATGACGGTATTGAGCGCCTATGGCAGGGGCGATAGCATCACCATCGTATTTGTGATATTATTAGTTTTCCCCATTTTCAGAAACAAAGAATACCTTTTCACCACCATCCTGTTTGGTATTATTTTACCTGTGATTTCATATATCAGTAAAGATTTTTTTGACAAAGCCCGGCCTATTGGCATGTATAATATTGAAAATGTACATGCAGTACCCTGGCTTGAAAATTTATACAACGACAGTTTCCCATCTGGACATACGATGGGTGCATTTGGATTCTTTTTTTTATTAAATCATTTTTTACCTCAAAAAAACAATACCTATACCCTCTTCTTTTTTTTACTTGCCTTAGGTTGTGGTTATTCAAGAATTTATTTAGGACAACATTTTTATAGTGATGTGGTGGCAGGTAGTTTTATAGGTGTATTTGTTAGTTTTCTGATTCTATTGATGGTTAAATTTTTCACACAAAATAAAACAACCCATGTCTAAAAAAATCATTGCAATGATACCTGCCCGTTTGCAAGCAAGCCGTTTTCCTGCTAAGCTTTTGCAATTACTGGAAGGTAAACCTGTTATCGTTAGAACCTTTGAGGCCGTAAAAAACAGTCAACTCTTTGACGAAGTATATGTAGTATGCGATCATGACGATATTCGCATTGCGATTGAAAGTGTGGGTGGACAAGTGATTATGAGTAAGCAATCTCATGAAAGTGGCACAGACAGGATTGCAGAAGCGGTACAAGATATCGCTTGTGATATAATAGTCAATATTCAAGGTGACGAACCGTTTATTGAAAAAGAAGCATTAAAACAAGTCATTGCACTGTTTGAAAATGATGAAGTAGAAATTGCTTCCCTGATGATGCCTATTACAGAAAAAGAAAAAATCGAAAGCCCACATTGTGTTAAAGTGGTGGTGGACAAGCAACAACGGGCATTATATTTTTCACGCAATGTAATTCCTTATCCTCAAGACAAAACAGTGGTTGCGCAATATTATCAACATATAGGGGTGTATGCCTTTAAGAAAGATACTTTACTAAAGGTAACTGACCTCCCTCAATCGATTTTAGAAAAAATAGAGAAACTTGAAAATCTTCGTTTTTTAGAAAATGGTTTTAAAATTCATTTAGCTCTTGTGCATCAAGTGGGTATTGCCATTGATACGCCCCAGGATTTTGAAAAAGCAAAAGCTTATTTAGCTTCTTTTCAATAATCTTATATACCTTATTATTTCTTTCTATTATATTACTCAAATTATTTTTTTTACATTTGTTGCAAATAATACAATACATGAAATCGACAGATGTCTTAATCATTGGCGCTGGTCCTTCTGGAACCATCGCAGCAGCAATTATCAAAAAAGCAGGATACAACGTTACTATCGTTGAAAAACTACATTTCCCTCGTTTTGTTATCGGCGAAAGTTTGTTGCCAAGATGTATGGAAGCCTTAGATGAAGCGGGCTTTTTAGATGCTGTAAAAGCAAAAGGCTTTCAAGAAAAATTTGGGGCAAAATTTGTCATGAGCAACAATGATATCTGCGACTTTAACTTTAATGAAAAACACAGTACAGGTTATGACTGGACCTGGCAGGTACCTCGTGCAGACTTTGATAAAACCTTAGCTGATGAATGTGAAAATATGGGTATTACCGTTTTATATGATACAGAAGTAACCAATATTACCATCAATGATGATGAGTCATCAATCACTGAAGTAAAAATGCCTGATGGATCTACGGATCAATTTCATGCAAAATTTATTGTAGATGGCAGTGGTTTTGGTAGAGTCATTCCTAAATTGTTTGGATTAGAAAAAGACAGTAAGCTCCCATCCCGCCAAACATTATTTACCCATTATGTAGATAAAAATAGAAACAAAGTAGCACAAGAACCTAATCGTATTACCGTATACGTATACAATCATAATACCTGGGTATGGTGTATTCCATTTAGCAATGGTATTACTTCTTTAGGTTTTGTAGGTTTTCCTGAATTCTTTTCAACCCTTACAGGCACCCCAGAAGAAAACATCAAACATTTAGTGGCATCGCATCCTGAACTCAATGAACGATTTGGAGATTGCGATATGGCTTTTGAACCTAAAGAATTGAATAGCTGGAGTGCAACCACCGATAAATTTTATGGTAAGGGATTTGTGTTAACAGGCAATGTAACCGAATTTTTAGATCCAATGTTTTCAAGTGGTGTAACCCTTGCAAGTGTATCTGCACAAAATGCAGCACACTTAGTTATTAAAAAACTGCAAAATGAAGATGTTGATTGGGAAAAAGAATATATGCAACCTTGTATGCAGGGAGTGAATGTATTTAGAACTTTTGTGATGGGCTGGTATGATGGCGATTTACATACAATCTTCTTTTCAAAAAATCAAAGCGAAGAAATGCGTAAACAAATTTGTTCGGTGTTAGCGGGTTATGTATGGGATGAAACCAATCCTTTTGTACGTAATCATCAAAAGCAAGTAAAAACATTGGCAAAATTTATTAAAGAAACCCAAAAAGAAAAGGTAGAAGCATAAAGACATTTTTTACATTTGTGAAAATGATTCAAAGTGCCTGATACTTTTCAAACCATCCATACTGTAAAAGTTTATCAAAATCGTATTTATTTAGACGATGTACTGCTGTATGAAAGTGAAGGGAACAGCCACGATATGGCGATGAATTTTTACAAGCTTCAAGAAACTCAATATCCTAAGTTTTTCAAAATGGATTTGATGAGTCGTTGGGGTGTGCTTTGTGCTGATTTACTTTTACATCATGAAAATCTCGATGCAATAGATGTTTACAAACGTGTATTGGTTTTACAAAACGCATCCTCTTCTTTAGTTTCAGATAAAAAATTTCAGGAAACAGTCAATGATTCATTACCAAGTCCGGCTCAATTTGTATACACTTTACCCAATATTGTATTGGGTGAAATAGCCATACGACATCATTTTAAAGGTGAAAATACTTTTTTTGTAAGCCCTTCTTTCAATGAAGTACAACTCAATCAATATGTACAATACCTTTTTGATAATCATGTAGCTGAAATAGCCTTGTGTGGTTTTTTAGAAGTCACTGATACCACCCAAGATATTGAAATGTATATTTGTAAAAAACGATGAATCATCTGATGTGATTTTATACCAGCAAATACATATAATGCTATTTCGATAAGCTAAAATTCAATGTTTACAGTCTTTATACCCATATTCATAAAAAATGGCAACAATATTATTTAGCCTTACTTTTCATAGATGAATTATCATTAAACAATGAATAAATCATTATAACAAAAACCCCAAAAGCATGATACTTTCGGGGTTTTACACATGATAATCAATAAGGTTATCTTTTTATATAAGTAGTTGGTTATTATGTATATTAAATTTTAATCCATTACATTTCTTTTGACATTTCTATTGCTTTTGATCTAGAAAGATACACATTGGCACCGAAAGTAATACTTAATGCAGTTCGAGCTTGAGCAGATCCCATACCAGTGTTAAACACATAACGTGGCATCAATTCAAATCCAATATTTTGAGCGGGGAAATAAGCAAGTCCACCACCAAAACCAATTGCTAAGCCATTCACCGAAGAATTTGGTTTAGAATTATCAGCAACTTTTAAATTTAAACCGCCAAAACCTGAAGAAAATTCACCAAAGAGTCTTGTTTTAGAATATCCTTCCATGCCACCTCTACCTGTATAAGCTCTTGCAAACAATCCAGCACCATAACGTATTTGGGTTTGTGCATTTTGTACTGCTTGAAAATCGAAATCAGCATAAACGCCCCACATGAAACGCTCTCTTAACATCCAACCGATACGGGGGGTAAGTTGAATGTGAACTTGATTGGCATTCTTCTGAAAATCAGATCTAAAATTGGCAATGTTTCCTCCAATCATTACCACATCTTGTTTTAGTTGTGTACTATTGGCTTTTGTAATTTCCTGTGCAACCACAGTGGCTGTTGTAAATAACATCACAACGGTAAATAAGTAAATTGTTTTCTTCATACTCTTAAATTTAATGACTTATTTTTTTAAGTCTGATGCAAAGGTGCGACGATTAAGAGTCATCGTTGTTACACAATTCGGGATACTTGTTATAACATTATGGGCTTACAAAAAACAGTATTAAGATTGACTTATAAAATAATCTAATCTTTGATTAATTTATGCACTAACAAGCCATTAGTTGTTTTCATAGACAACATATACAAACCTGGATTCAACGCTGAAATATCTATGGTATGATGCAAAGAAGTTATTTTAAGGGTCTGTAACACCTGCCCTGTAACTGAGGTAATAAACATTTCGCCTACTTCATGGGTCATAATATCAATGGTAGTAGTTGCAGGGTTTGGAATCACCTGCCATTGCGCTTTTGATTCAGCTATAGAAGATGTTGACAATGGTGCGTCACACATACTTGATTTTCGTCTTAAATCGTGCTGAAACATAAGCCAATCAGGTCCATTACCTATACCAGCCGTTACCAGATAAGCACGTCCATAATTGGTTTGAAAATTAGGATAATCTGTTTTACCACCTACAATAAAAATATCAATTTTACCATCTTGATCAAAATCAGCAATCAAAGGTGCATGATCGATTGAAAACGTTTTACCAATATGAGCTGCTAAGTCAAGATTCCAAATCAAAGTACCTGTATTGCCATTTAATACAATTAGATTTCCTTTACCAGTACCAAATACAATATCAAGACTATTATCGCCATTGATATCACCCACGGCAACACCTCTAAAGGCATTGGCATAATTCGGTATTGTATAATACCACATCAATGCACCCGAATTTGATAAGACACCTACCCCATAGCCATCACAAAAAATCACTTCACATACGCCGTCATGATTTACATCAGCAATGGTAATCGGTGCACCTACATAAACACTGGCCTGGTATTGCCACAGAATACTTCCATTTTCGCCATTCAAGGCATATATTTTTCCACTGTAATCGCCAAATACAAGTTCAGGCTTTCCGTCATTATCGATATCTGCTACTGCACTTGCATGATAGATATAGTCGTTCACTGCACGAGACCATAATAAACTTTGGTTATTGCCTGAGTAAGCATATATACGACTGGTATCAGGACTAAATGCCCATGTGCCCACTACAAAATCTAATTGTCCATCATTGTTAAGATCTACTACAGTAGGAGCTGTTTGTACCCAACTATTTGCAAATACTTCTTTATCCCAAAGTATGTTTCCGGTTTCACTTTGCATACAAAGTACATGACCATCAAAACCGCCATGCATTATTTCCTCTTTACCATCATTGTTGATATCGGCGATTGTTGGGGGCGAATCACTCCCTGCAGTGGGAGTCTGCCATAAAACAGCACCTGATTTACCTTTAAAACAAAAGGTGGTTGGATTACACGAACTGGGCGCAATCACTTCAAGGGTATCATCTTTATCTACATCATACAAGGCAATGGCCACATCATTACAACCTTCAGCATTGGGTGTTTTTGTATTGTATTTCCAAAGCAAGGAACCATCTTCTCCGTTTAATGCATATACACTACTATCGTTTCGGTAACAACCAAACACAATTTCAAGTTTGCCATCTTTATCGATATCACCTGCGGCTGATTGACCAAATGAAGAATCATACACATCAAACCACCACTTGATTTGAGGAACTTGCGCCTGCAAATTTTGATACAAGCCTATTGAAATAAGGAGAAATAAATATATTTTTTTCATGAGATTGAGTATGAATGAGATAATGTTTGTTTTATAACGTTGTTGAATGAAATAAATATTATTGTGACAAAAAAAAGACCTAAACAAAAAAAGAATCAAAAGGACATGGATGCAAAAAATAATAAGTTCACATTGTAACAAAAATAAAATAAATGCCAAGTAACATATAAACCAGTTTGTTTATTACTAGCTAAAATTCAATGTTTGTAGGCCGAACGCTGATATCTTTCAAACATTTTACTTGTTTTATTTTGTACAAGATGCAACAAATTTTACCAAACCAATGTCAATACAAAGGTAAACATTCACCCTTATAATTTACAATACTAAATTAAAATATAAAATTGCCATCCTTTTCAAACATTGTATTGTAAGTATCATTTCATACCTTTCATTGAATTAATTTTTGATATATTTGAAAAATTAAGATACTTCTTCAATAGTATCATTGTTTTATAAATAAGCTTATGTAAGAATATTATGATTGTAACAAAACTTTTTAAAGATTTTTTTGATAGTGAAAAAGCAGGTGGATTCACGCTAATCATCTGTACGATATTATCATTGATACTGGCAAACTCAAGCTTTGGTGACGAATATCATCATTTTTGGCAAACCCTATTTGCTGGCCAAAGTATCGAACACTGGATTAATGATGGATTAATGACTATTTTCTTTTTGCTTATTGGTTTAGAATTAGAACGAGAAGTATACCAAGGTGAATTGTCAAATTTCAAAGATGCCTTATTACCTATTTTTGCAGCATTGGGGGGTATGTTCATACCAGCAGCCCTCTTTTTATTTTTCAATTTTGGTACCGCTACACAATCAGGTGCTGGCATACCTATGGCTACTGACATTGCTTTTGCATTAGGCATATTGTCGCTTTTGGGCAATAAAGTGCCGACTTCTTTAAAAGTATTTTTAACCGCTTTAGCCGTTATCGATGATTTAGGGGCCATTATGATTATTGCTATTTTTTATACCAAAACCTTGCTTTGGACACCGCTTTTCATCGCACTCAGTATTTTTGCCCTACTCTTAATCCTGAATCGTTTAAAAGTTAGAAACCTAATCCCATATTTATTGGGAGGAATCGCTATGTGGTATTTTATGTTACATTCCGGTGTACATGCAACCATCACAGGGGTGATGTTAGCTTTTGCCATCCCTTTTGGCAATGGTAATGAAAAATCTACATCCTATATTTTACAACATTTTTTGCATAAACCTGTAGCTTTTATCATATTACCCATTTTTGCGATTGCAAATACAGCCATTCACTTTAGTGGAAACATCATACAAACCTTAACCGAAAAATACAGTATAGGCATCGCCACAGGATTAATCATAGGAAAACCTTTGGGAATCTTTTTATTGTCATTTATCGGCGTAAAAATGGGTTTATGTAAACTACCCAGCGACCTAAACTGGAAATCAATCATTGGGGTAGGATTTTTAGGTGGTATTGGGTTTACCATGTCAATATTTATAACCTTGCTTGCATTTGATCATGAAACGATTATTAACAATGCAAAATTAGTGATACTTCTTTCTTCTTTAGTAACTGCCTGTATCGGATATTTGATGCTTAAAAGTGTATTAAAAAATACAGAATTACTTGAATAATCGAGGTAGTTAAATGTTTTGTATTTGAATTTATTCCCATCATTGGGTTCTTACTTGTTTACAACTTTATTCGCAAAGCATCATTTGTTGAATTAATTTTGAAATCCATTTTTTTCATATGCAATTTTCACATCTACATAATCATACCCAATTTTCATTACTTGACGGTGCCAGCAGTATTAAAAAACTTTATAAAAAAGCGGTGGCAGATAAGATGCCCGCTATGGCTATCACCGATCATGGCAATATGTTTGGGGTATACGATTTTGTAAAAGAAGCCAAAAAACATATTGATGAAAACGGGAAATTACTTGTCAAACCTATTGTTGGCTGTGAATTTTACATAGTTAACGATAGAACTATACAACAGTTTACCAAAGACAAAAAAGATGTTCGTTATCATCAACTCTTGATTGCCAAAAACAAAGAAGGGTATAAAAATTTGATGAAACTTTGCTCATTGGGTTATACAGAAGGTTTATATGGTAAATATCCACGTATTGATAAACAATTAATATTACAATATCACAAAGGCTTGATAGCAACCACTTGCTGTTTGGGCGCTTCAGTACCTCGTACTATACTTAAAGATGGCATTGAAGCTGGTGAAAAGGAATTTAAATGGTGGCTCGATATTTTTGGTGAAGATTACTATGTAGAATTGCAAAGGCATGAAATACCCGACCAAATAAAAGTAAATGAAATATTAGTCAAATGGGCACATCAATACAATGTAAAAATCATTGCCAGCAACGATTCCCATTATGTAGATGAAGCAGACAGCAATGCGCATGACATATTATTATGCGTGAATACCGGTGAAAAGCAAGCCACCGAAAAAATGAAAGATTTTGGTGATGACGATGATGTGAACGATAAGAAAAAACGATTTGCCTTTTACAATAATCAGTTTTTCTTTAAAACTACCGAGCAAATGATTGAATTGTTTGCCGACTTACCCGATGCTATTGACAATACCAATGAAATTGTAGACAAAGTTGAACTCATCAGTGTCACCAATGATTTGCTTCTTCCTAACTTTCCCCTACCCGATTCCTTTAAATCGCAAGATGACTATTTAGAATTTTTAGTGTACGAAGGGGCAAAAATAAAATATAAAATTTTTACCCCCGAGCTGGAAGAACGTATCAAATTTGAATTAGGCGTTATCAAAAAAATGGGCTTTGCGGGTTATTTTCTGATTGTGTCCGATATCATCACTTCTACTAAAAAAATGGGTGTGGTAGTAGGGCCAGGCAGGGGGTCGGCGGCGGGTTCTGTAGTCGCTTACTGCATCGACATCATTTCGATAGACCCCTTAAAATACAATTTACTTTTCGAAAGGTTTTTAAACCCTGAACGTGCTTCAATGCCAGATATTGATACCGATTTTGATGATATCGGTCGAGGTAAAGTGGTAGAATATATCGTAAACAAGTACGGTAAAAATCAAGTCGCTCATATCATCACGCATGGCACCATGGCAGCCAAAAGCAGTATCAAGGATGTGGCTCGTGTGATGGACCTCCCACTTGACGAAAGTAATATGCTAGCAAAGCTGGTGCCTGACCGTCCAGGCACTTCACTCAATGAAATGTTACATATCCCCATCAAAGACCTTTCAAAAAAAGAAGGCATCAATGCTGAAGATTTGGTAAATGTAGAAAAACTGCAAAAAATTTACGAGAGCACGGGACTTCAATCTACTGTGCTTCATGAAGCCGAAAAACTTGAAGGCACTGTACGTAATACAGGTATTCATGCAGCAGGTATTATAATTGGCCCTAAGGATTTAATGGAAATCATGCCTTTGTGCAAACAAAAAGACATAGACCTCTATGTCACCCAGTTTGTAGGTACAGCGGTAGAAGATGCAGGTGCTATCAAGATAGACGTATTGGGATTAAGCAATTTAAGTATCATCAGAGATGCCTTGATATTTATAAAAGAAAATCATCAAATAGATTTAAATATTGAAAAAATATCACTTGAAGACGAAAAAACGTTTGTGTTATACCAACAAGCTGAAACAGAAGGTACATTTCAGTTTGCCTCAGCGGGTATGAAGAAATACCTCAAAGAATTGAGCCCAGATAATCTGGAAGATTTAATCGCCATGAATGCCTTATATCGACCAGGTCCATTAGCCTATATTCCCGACTTTATTGAACGTAAGCATGGCAGAAAGGAAATTGTATACGATTTGCCCGAAATGGAAGAAGTGCTTAAAGAAACGTATGGCATTACGGTATACCAAGAACAAGTGATGTTGCTTTCACAGAAACTAGCCAATTTTTCTAAAGGAGATGCCGATATTCTTCGAAAAGCAATGGGTAAAAAATCACTGGATGTATTGCAGAAAATGAAAGCCAAATTTATAGAAGGTTGTACCATCAATAAGCATCCTTTAGACAAATGTGAAAAAATTTGGAATGACTGGGTAGAATTTGCAAAATATGCTTTTAATAAGTCGCACTCCACTTGTTACGCTTATTTGGCTTACCAAACAGCCTATCTCAAAGCCAACTACCCTTCTGAATATATGGCAGCCCTGCTGAATGCACAAAACAATACTGAAGACATTTCGAAGTATATGCAGGAGTGCAAACGCATGGGACTTAAAGTGCAAGGGCCAGATGTCAATGAAAGTAAAAAGGGTTTTAGTGTCAACAAAGAAGGAGTTATCCGTTTTGGACTTGGTGCTGTAAAAGGTATTGGTGAGGCTGCCGTACATGAAATGATCCGTGAAAGAACTGAAAATGGCTTATATGCAGATATTTTCGATTTGGTCAAACGATTGAGTAGCAGGGCTGTCAGTAAAAAAACCCTGGAAAGCATGGTGATGGCAGGTGCTTTAGATAGTTTTACCCAAATGCATAGAGCACAGTATTTTTATACTCCCATAGGCGAATCCACTTCCAATTTGGAAAAAATCATCAAATATGGACAGGTACTTTCAAACAATGCCAATACCTTAACCAATAGCTTATTTGGAGATGCTGAAATGCCCGCCATTTCATTGCCAAAAATGCTAGACTGTGAACCTTGGAGTCTTTCTGAAATTTTAGAAAAAGAAAAAGAATTGGTAGGTATTTATATCAGTGCACACCCTTTAGATGGTTTTCAATTTGAAATGAACAATTATCATTTTATGCCTATGAGTGACTTAGAACCCGAAAAACTCAAAAACAGGGTTATCCGATTGGCGGGCTATGTCGATAATCCTTTACACCTTGTTTCAAAAAAAGGGACAAGTTATGGCAAGTTTAAATTGATTGACTACCATGGCGATTATGAATTTGCCTTATTTAAAGATGATTATATCAAATTTAAAGATTTTATGGTTAAAGACAGTAAAATCATGGTAACCGGCATGTTTCAAAACCGATGGAATAGCGAAACAGACTTTGAATTTAAAATTCATCGTATCATGTTGCTCGATAATGTGAAATCAACTTATACCAAACGAATCAATTTGGAACTGACATTAAAACGGCTTGATGACGAATTTGTAAATATTATTACAAAATACGCCGAAAAGTCAGGGAATTGCGAACTTGGTATTCAAATTGTAGATGAATCAACACAAGAAAAAATGAAACTATGTTCCTCTTATAAAAAAATTGAAATGAGTGATGAGTTTTTAGAGGCCATAACAAAAATGGAAGGAGTCTTGTACAAAGTAATAACAAGTTAAAATACTAAAAATTGATACGCGATTTTAAATATCAACAACAGGCAACTACTTTTAAAACTATATTTGCAATAAAGAATTTATAATAAAAACAATAAAAAACAATGGCACAAACATTCACAGACAGTAACTTCGAAGCAGAAGTAATACAATCAAACAAATTAGCAGTAATCGATTTTTGGGCAACTTGGTGCGGACCTTGTGTGGCACTTACCCCTACCATTGAAGCTTTAGCTACAGAGTACGAAGGAAGAGTAAATATTGGAAAAGTAAATGTAGACGAAAACCCAGAATTATCTGTAAAATATGGCATTACAAGCATTCCTTGTATCTTATTTATCAAAGATGGTAAAGTCGTTGATAAACAAATTGGGTTAGCACCAAAAGCAGCCTTAGAAAGAAAGATTGTTTCTCATATGAATTAATCACAAATTTAAATGTTAGTAAGCAATATGCTAAAAGCCATCAGAAACACTGATGGCTTTTATTGTATGGTAATTTTTATTTATCATTATTTTTAAGTCCTCTAAAAAAAACTTACACAATGCAAACCCTTGAACAACTACAATATCCAATTGGTCGATGTGAATACCCTTCAGTCTACACCCATGAACTGTTGCAATCCATGTTGCTTGACATTGAAACATTACCCAAAAGAATGGAATTAGCCGTTCAACATTTGCTTGAATTTCAACTGCAAACACCTTATCGTGAAAATGGATGGACCCTAAACCAGGTAGTGCATCATTGTGCAGATAGTCATATGAATTTTTTATTACGACTCAAATTGGCCTTATCAGAAGACCATCCTACCATAAAACCCTATGATGAAGCACTTTGGGCTGAGATGCCTGATTATCAATTACCCTTCAATAATTCAATCACATTGTTATTTTGCATCCATGCTAAATTAATGCTCATACTCCGAAGTTTGCAACCTGAACAACTTGATAAAACCTACTTTCACCCGCAATATAAACGCAGTTTTAGTATCCGCGATTTAATAGCATTGTATAGCTGGCATGGAAATCATCATTTAGCACATATCAATAGCTTGAAAACAAGAATGAATTGGTAAGTACGAATTTTAAAAATAGTTTAAGATTATCATTAACTTTGAGTCACTTACACGTAAGATTACCCTATTTTATATAAATTGAATAAATTATAGCTTTATGCAAAAAAAGATTTTTATTGTCGTTCTTTTATTTTTAAGTAACATATACATCCTTAAAGCACAACCATTTCCGGGTAAAATTGGGGTTGGTTTAGACGGCATTGGTGGTCCTGCATTAGAATTTCCAAATGTGACTTATACTGCTACTGACTGGCAAAGTGTTGCTAATGTTGGAAATGCCACCGTAGATGCTGCAGGCTGGCCAACAGAAGATTTTCGTGTTGTATTTTTTGACCATCGTCCTTTTAATGCTTGGAATAATGCACCCGACGATCCTTTAAAATATGTGGTTGATCAAAGTGGCACTTATACCCTTTCTTTTAAAGGTCAAGCCAACTTAAGTTCATGGAGCGATGCACCCATCGTATTTCAAAACAAACAATATGATGCAAATACCAATGTAACAACCGTAGACATTGTGTTTCCACCAGGTGGAGGTATTGACTCCGCTATTATTGGTCATTATGGATTTTTAATGATTAATTTTCTGCAAACAAATTATGGTCCTGGCGTAAGCGGTGTTAAAGAGATTCGATTGATGCGACCTGGCTATCAGCACAACTCACCACAGCTTTTTAGAACAGCCTATATCAATGCACTCAGCCCATTTAGTACTCTTCGGATGATGGATTTTTTACATACAAATAATAGTAATGATGCTTATCCGAGTGTTCAATCATGGAATGAAAGACAACAAGCTGTGGCCCCCCGTTACACCAAAGGTGCTCCTTGGGAAACCATTATTGCATTGGCAAATTATACAGGTCGTGACCTTTGGATCAATATACCCGTTGACGCCGATAGTATGTATGTAGTGCAGTTGGCTACTTTGATGCAGAATACTTTACGACCTGATGTTAAAATATATATTGAATATAGTAATGAGGTGTGGAATGGATCATTTAGTCAATACCAGTACAACTACGATGCTGTATTATTGTCTGCAGAAGATGCTGATATTAGAGCAAGCACACCTTTTGATGATCGAAGAAGGGCGAGAAGAGTCGCCAAACAGGTGATTAAATTTGGTCATATTTTTGAAAATATCATGGGTGTGACCGTTGCATCCCGTACCAAAATCCGTCCCGTGTTTGCTTGGCAAATTGGTGGCTGGCTTCCTTGGTATGATGATGTTTTGAATTGGATTAATACAACCTATGGTGCTCCTAAAGATTTTATCTACGGCATTGCTTCTGCTCCTTATTTTAACGAAACAGGTGCCGCTAACAATGCTACTCCACAACAAATAGTGGCTACGATGTCAACCAACAGCGATGCCAACGTAATTAATATACAACAAGTGGCACAATACGCTAATCAATGGCAAATAAAACATTTGCAATATGAAGGAGGCCCCGACAATGGCGGTGGAAGCACCATAAATATTGCCAATCGTATAGAAGCCAATAGGATTCAAGATATGAAAACAGCTGTTATTCATAATTACAAAGACAATTGGTTTTCGGCCAATGCAAATGGTGCAGCACCAATCGGAACCAATGAATTGATTAACTATTTTGTAATGAGTGGCAAATCAAGTCGCTATGGTTGTTGGGGAGCTACAGAAGATATCAATCATATTCAAAACCTGAGCAATGCCCCCAAATATGATGCTTTGTGTACACTTACAGGTATGTGTGGCAACGAGCCATTGATCACATTAACGACACCTAGTAATAATGCTACCCTGGGATTGAATATTTCTACTAACATCAGTGCTACAGCATCAGACCCAGATGGACAGGTAAAAAAAGTGGAGTTTTTTATCGGTTCTTCACTCATAGGTACAGATTCGATTAGTCCCTATTCTTTATCATGGACGCCAACACAATTGGGCATCACAACGGTACTCGCAAAAGCGATTGACAATGATGGCAAATTTAAAATCACAGACCCCCATGTGGTTCAAGTGATTAATTATCCAAGCCTGGTTACATCAATTGATTCTACTTTTCAAATGACTTTATCACCCATTCCGGCACAAGATTTTATCACGATACAGATGAGCCATATCACTAAACCTAATGATATCATTGAAATAAAAGATGTGTTGGGAAAAGTGATTTACCACAAAACACTACAAAATCAAAACTTGAATGTGGATATAAGCCATTTACAAGCTGGTTTATATTTTATGACCTATTTTACAAACAATCAGCAACAAACCCAGAAATTTATCAAGACCCATTAATTACGATGTATATCCATGATTCTTTTATCCAATGATTCAAATCAAATACATATTCATTTTTATATTATCAATCATCAGTATAGCAGGTAAAGGGCAAAACCGTATCACCTATATTAAAATGGAACAATTTCCCTGTGCTACCCAAATTTGTCCAGCATACATCATCGAAATAAAAAACAATGGCGTGGTTCATTTTCAAGGTATAGAAAATGCCCTTTTTGATGGCTCAATCGAAGGAAAACTTCCAATGAATGATTTTTTAGCCCTAGTGAAGAAATATCAATCCTATCCTTTTTTAACTTTACCAGATAGCTATACCCATTCAAATGAAGAAACTCATCAGGTAGCTATTACCTTAAAAGTTAATGGCATTACAAAAAACATAAACAATGCTACTGATGGACCTGCATATTTAACCTCTTTGAGAAATGACATCTCATCTTTATTGGGCAAGAAAATTGTTTGGAATAAAAAGTCTTTTAAACCCAATGTTCGTTTTACCCCTCCTGTTTTATCTATTGAGGAATACTTAGATACACCACTACAAGAAGCAGTTGATGATTTAAAATTGATGGAACCAGACATGGTACTGCAAGTAGCAGATCAAATGCCTGAGTTTCCGGGTGGTCAAAGCAATATGAATGCCTTTCTTATGAAACATATTCAATATCCTACCCAAGCACGAGAAATGGGTATTCAAGGTAAAGTGATTTGTCGATTTGTTGTAAATAGCGATGGCCTAATAACTAATTTGACCACAATCAATACCATAGGCGGTGGTTGTGAACAAGAAGCACTGAGGGTTTTGAAAATGATGCCTAAGTGGAAACCTGGAAAGCATCAAGGGAATGCAGTAAACATACAAATGCAACTCCCCATCCTTTTTAAATTAAAATAATCTTTTCAAACTACCTGACTTAATAGCTAAAATGATTGGTTATGAGAACTTAAACAGGTACGAAATATATTTTGAATTAATGCTAAATAATAAAATGCTTTGATTATTTTTACGCAGACAATTTATTTTTATAATACCATTAATCCCTTTATCTCATGAAATCAATCTTCGTTAGTTTATTCGTTTTATTATTTGTGCAACAGGCATTTGCTGAAAAGTATTTTATTTGCTATGATGCAGACAAAAATCCTAAACTTCATCTATCCGTTTGTTTTGAAAACAACAAAGCAGTGTATGTAAAATATCAAGGTCAGGATGAAAGTATTCCATTGACATTTGTTAAAACAAATATCCAAAAAGGGGTAGCTGCCTATAGCGATGTGTATTCAGAAAAATACAGAGGAAAAGTAACTGGAACTTATGTAATGACACATTCTGGCAACTATGACTATGTAAAATATACCCGTAAAAAAGACGGTAAGGTGTTTAATTTCACCATTAATCATACAGAAACTATATCTGAAGAAGGCAATTACAGAACCACTCCTTGTTATTAATTTGCTTTTTTAAATCATTTGATAGTTTAGTCACCATTGCAATTACACTAAATCTACATCTGAAGGCTTAACCGCTTCAATATCAATATCGGCTTGTATGCCTTTTTGATTTTGTGCTTCTAAACTCAATGTATCCGTTAAAGTTGTTTGCAACCAGGTACCACGTTGTAATCTAAACAATTGAACATTTAATTGATGTTGTTGCATTACATGTTGTTCAAAATCGCTTGTTGACATGTTAGGATCTATTTCTAACAGAATATTCTCTTCATTTCCAGTCATTTCAGCTAATGTTACGTTATGCAAATACTGTTCATTCTTTGCATTGCCCTCTTCAGAATGATGCGATTTTTTGTAAAATTCAGGTCTGAGATGGCTAAACAATGTACGAAAGTTTGTTTGTATTTCTTGAATGGTCTCTTTTGATGTTAGTGTTAGGGTCATTGTATGTTATTTTAATTGATTAAATAAATGAACATTTTATTTGTTCTGTCCAAAAATAAGACGCCTTTTTAGATAATCATGCATGATTTTTATCATCCAAGCTTTTGGGTCTTTTAATAAAAGAAATAGAAAATGATTGAAATTGCAATCAACATTCATAAGCGCTGATTCTTTATTCAGGTGTTGAAATAATCGTCATTTTTATGAATGCCCTATGCATTTAGCTTTTGTTTACTTGTTTTTGCCTTGTCATTTAGCCAAAGATACAGTATCAAAGTCTTGATTAAACCGCACAAAAAAAGGCTCTGACACTATCAGCATTCTAAATATCGAATAAAATTTCAAAATAAATGGTTGAAATAAAAAATGCTTACTTTTGCATCATGTTAGATACAATTGAAAGCGCTATTGAAGACATCAAACAAGGTAAACTCATTATTGTAGTAGACGATGAGGATCGTGAAAATGAAGGTGATTTTGTGACGGCAGCTCGGAATGTTACCCCTGAAATCATCACCTTTATGGGCAAAATCGGAAAAGGTTTAATTTGCGCCCCCCTGATTGAAGATAGATGTGAGGAGCTTGAACTTAATTTGATGGTAAAAGACAATACCGAATTGCACCAAACACCCTTTACCATATCGGTTGATTTGATAGGCAATGGTTGTACCACAGGTATTTCTTCACATGATCGTGCCAAAACGATACAGGCCCTTATCAATCCTCAAACTAAGCCATCAGATTTAGCTAAACCAGGGCATATTTTTCCCTTAAAAGCAAAAAGAGAAGGTGTACTTAGAAGAGCTGGTCATACTGAAGCGGCCATTGACCTGGCACGACTCGCTGGATTTGAACCCGCAGGAGCTATTGTAGAAATCGTAGATGAAGATGGCGAAATGGCTCGTTTGCCCCGTTTGATGGAAATTGCCCAAGAGTATCAGCTAAAAATAATTTCTATTGAAGATTTGATAAAATACAGGTTGAAAACCGAAAATTTTGTTGAAGAACAAATTAGGGTTAATATGCCAACCTTATTTGGCGACTTTGAATTAATCACCTTTAAAAACCTAAAAACAAACGAACTCCATCATGCCCTAAAAAAAGGACATTGGGAAACGGATGAACCGGTACTTTTAAGGGTTCATAGTTCATGTTTTACAGGCGATATCTTACATTCATTGCGTTGCGATTGTGGCGAACAGCTTAAGTATGCGATGCAAATGGTAGAAGATGCCGGCAAAGGCCTGGTACTCTATATGAATCAGGAAGGAAGGGGTATTGGATTACTCAATAAACTAAAAGCCTACAAACTGCAGGAACAAGGCCGTGACACCGTAGAAGCTAATATTGAATTGGGGTTTGAAATGGATGAGAGAGACTATGGCATTGGTGCACAGATATTGCGAAAATTAAACGTGCATAAAATCAAACTGATTACCAACAACCCCCGCAAAAGAGCAGGATTATTAGGCTATGGACTTGAAATAGTAGAAAATATTGCTATCGAAATGTGTGCAAATCCACATAATGAACAATATTTAAAAACCAAAAGAGATAAATTAGGTCACGAAATCATGAAAGGATAGCATAGTTATTGAAGATGCTTGATCATTTTAACATGTGGAATACCCACTTCCATAAATTCATTCCCGATGCTTGTATATCCTGATTTTTCATAAAATGGAATGGCCGTTTTTCGGGCATGCAATTCAATGGAAGAATATTCATTTAAAATACAAAAATTTTCAGCATACTTAATCAGCGTATGCCCATAACCCATCCCTTGTCTGGTATGGTCAACAGCCATTTGACGTATTTTAACCGTATCCTTGTCTAATATTTTAAGCATTAAGCAGGCAACTACATCGTTTTCATCCTTAGCAATGATAATGTATTGATCCCTATCTTCACGAAGATCTTCGTCAAATAAATTTAATCCTAAAGGTTCACGCAATACACGTTGTCGAAGGGAAAGCACATTGTTATAATTTGGAGAACTATAATCGATCACACATAATTCTATCGCCATTATTAAATATTATTTTAAAGCTTCAAATATAATGGGTGCTACTGATTTTTTAATCAAAAAATCACTGTTTAATGCATCGCTTGCCGGATGGGTATTGATACAAACAACCCGGGTAATGATTTGTTGTTGTTGAATTTTCTCTAAAGCATGGTTTGTAAATAAGCCATGCGTTGTAATGGCAAATACTTGTTTCGCACCTGCATCATGATAGGCTTTTGCAGCCTGCATCAATGAGCCACCTGTACGTATCATATCATCGTAAATAATGACCGATTTGTCCATTACATCGGCATTGACACCTGTAATGATGGTTTCATCACCACTCGTTCGATGTTTGTATACAAAGGCTGATTTCACTTGCATGTCATTTGCTAAACTTTCTACCCATTTCGCTCTGCCAGCATCCGTAGAAGCCAAAATAAAATCATGCCCGCATAATTCATGACATGCGGCGATAATAATCGATTTACAATACAAATGATGACATCGCACTTCTTTTTCAAAATAATAGGGAATACCTTCAGCATGTAAATCAATAAGATAGATCGCATTCGATACCGAACCATGAGGAATAGAAGAAAGTAACAAAGCCCTGTTTTTTGCTTTCACCACCTCCCCTACTTTTACTGCCCGCTCCATGGTGGCATAGCCAAAATAAGGAATGACCATTTTTAATGACCTTGCACCTAGTTGAATAATACCATTGGCAATATCATAAAGTTCTAATGTATCATGATCATTGATAGTACCACCAATGAGAACCACCTCTTTATCTTCTAAATCGGTGAGCAATTGCATGTAATGTTCACCATCAGGAAAGGTTTTACGAATGATTTCACCATTGATATAATTATGCATACCCAATAATTCATTTTTTAAATAGGTGTATGATTCGGTTGAAAAAAGGACGGTTTGGTTCATATTATTGGCCATCAGATGTTCAAATGTACATGAACTATTGAGCATTCTAAAATGATTTTTAAAATAGATTCCCTTGCTTAGCCAAAAGGTAAAAAGTGTATCCCAATATTTTATAAAATCTAACTATAAACATCCCGCCAAAAAATGTGGATAAGTTATCGTGATTTTACAAGCTGAAAGTATTGTAAATACTACATTTTATTAAATTAAAAAACCGTCTGAAAACTTTTAAAACCGAACTTATTTTATTACTTTTGCTAACCTTAAAAAAAGCATTTTTAAAACCGTTATTTTCCCATTTTTCAGCACACACTAAAATTAGAGTAAACCACAAATATGTCATCAGAACAAGAACAACAAAAAACAGGTTACGGAGCAGATAGTATTCAGGTATTAGAAGGCCTTGAGGCCGTTAGAAAAAGACCCTCCATGTATATTGGCGATACCGCTGTTAAAGGCTTTCATCACTTAGTATATGAAGTAGTCGACAACTCAATTGATGAAGCATTAGCTGGCTATTGCAAAAATATTACAGTAAAAATATTAAAAGACAATTCTATTTCGGTAGAAGATGATGGACGGGGAATACCAACAGCCATGCATACCAAAGAAAAACGCAGTGCATTGGAAGTGGTTATGACGGTATTGCACGCTGGTGGCAAATTTGACAAAGATACCTACAAAGTATCTGGTGGATTACATGGTGTAGGGGTTAGTTGTGTCAATGCCTTAAGTAAATACTTATTGGTGACTGTACAACGCGATGGCAAAATATATGAGCAAGAATATAGCTGCGGTGCCCCAAAATACCCTGTAAGAGAAATCGGTACAACTGACAAAACGGGTACTAAAGTGGTTTTCACCCCCGATGATACCATATTTTCAGTATCAGTATATAACTACGAAATACTGGCAGCTCGATTGAGAGAATTGGCCTATTTAAATAAAAAAGTACGTATACACTTATTTGACGAAAGAGATACCAATGAAGACGGTACCCCGATTCATGATATTTTTTATAGTGAAGGCGGTATCAAAGATTTTATTGTATTGCTCGATAACAATGCCAAAAGAGACCCTTTATTATCTGAACCTATCAATGTAGAAGATTACGACAAAGTAAATAATGTAACGGTTGAGTTGGCAATGATGTACAACACTTCTTATAGTGAAAATATTTTTTCCTATGTCAACAATATCAATACCATAGAAGGAGGAACCCATGTAGCTGGTTTCAGAAGAGCTATTACACGTGTATTTAAATCATATGGTGACAAAAACAAATTATTTGAAAGAGCTAAAGTAGATATTACTGGCGACGACTTTAGAGAAGGTTTAAGTGTTATTATATCAGTAAAAGTTCCAGAACCGCAATTTGAAGGGCAAACCAAAACCAAACTAGGCAATAGTGAAGTATCAGGTATTGTGGACTCAGCTGTTTCAAGGGTATTAGATGCCTTTTTGGAAGAGCATCCCAAAGAAGCCAAAATCATAATCGATAAAGTAATCATAGCGGCACAAGCTCGTCATGCAGCACGAAAAGCACGTGAACTGGTGCAACGAAAAAATGTATTGACAGGGAGTGGATTACCAGGTAAATTAGCTGATTGCAGTGATAATGACCCGGCAAAATGTGAATTATACCTCGTGGAAGGTGATTCGGCAGGTGGTACTGCCAAGCAAGGTAGAAATCGACAATTTCAAGCCATTTTACCACTCAGGGGTAAAATATTAAACGTTGAAAAAGCCATGCCACACAAGGTGTTTGAAAACGAAGAAATTAGAAATATCTATACCGGATTAGGTGTAACTATTGGTACAACAGATGACGCTAAAGCATTGAATACCACTAAGTTACGATATCACAAACTTATTATCATGACCGATGCGGATGTGGATGGATCTCATATTTCTACCTTGATATTAACTTTCTTATATCGTTATATGAAAGAGTTGGTAGAACAAGGATTTGTTTACATTGCACAACCTCCCCTTTATTTGGTTAAAAAAGGCAAAGAACAAGAATATGCCTATAATGAAGAACATCGTAAAGCGATTACAGAACGATTGTCAGGAGGAAAAGAAGATAGTGTGCATATTCAACGATATAAAGGTTTGGGTGAAATGAATGCAGAACAACTGTGGGAAACTACCATGGATCCTGCTAAGCGCACCCTTAAACAGGTAACCATTGAAAGTGCTGCTGAAGCCGATAGCGTTTTTGCGATGCTTATGGGTGAAGAAGTTCCCCCACGTAGAGAATTTATTGAAAAACATGCGAAGTACGCTAAAATAGACGTGTAATAAATTTTAAATTATTTTACAGTTTAAGAATATAATTGGCATTATACTACTTGGCTATTATTCAAACTGTTTGATTAACACATCCATAGGCTTGGTTTCTTGATAAAAAGAAATGAGTTTTAAGATTACTTTTTCAACAACAGCGTCAGGGCATGAAGCACCTGAAGTGATTAATATTCTTGGTTTGCCTGTTAACGGTAAAAATTGACTGGCCATTTTTTCTGTTTGGGTATGCAAATCAAAATGACTGATGGTATGTGCATCCATCATCTTGCTTTCATTTTCGATAAAAAATGTAGGTAGTTTTTCTTCACAAAGTTCAACTAAATGAGACGTATTAGAACTGTTATACCCACCAACCACCAGGGCTAAGTCAGCCTCTGTATGAAGCAAACCCATCACAGCACTTTGATTGTCATTGGTGGCATAGCACAAGGTATCGCGTGTATCGGCAAAGCGACTTGAAATAGTATCAGCGTCAAGTGCATAATGATTTAACATCACCCTTTTAAGATAATCTGCAATAGACTGTGTATCACTTGCCAGCATCGTTGTTTGATTCACAACACCTATTCTTTCAAAATGCTGTTTAACATCAAAACCATCTGAATATTGTCCTTTAAACTCCTCATAGAAAAAGTTCATATCACAAGTATTTTTGATATATTTTTCAAGTTTCTCCGCTTCGGCTAAGTCTTTTACAACTATTGAAGGAGTATTGCGACTACTATGCGAAAAAGTAGCCCTTGTTTCCTCATGACCTGGCTTGCCATGTATGATAATCGTATACCCTTTGTTCCCAATTTGCTCTGATCGATTCCATACTTTTTCTACAAAAGGGCAAGTAGTATTATATTGTAAAGGGTCTATACCAATTTCTTTTAATCTTGACTCTGTTTCGAGTGTGGTACCAAAAGCAGGTATGATAACAATGTCATCGCTGCTTAATTCATTCCAATGGATAAACATATTTCCTAAGGTATCCATTATAAAGCGAACACCACTTTTGATAAGGTCGGCATTTACCTGAGGATTGTGTATCATTTCACTTAACAAAAAAATCCTTTTCCCTGGATTTTCATTCACCGTTTTAAACGCAATTTCAATGGCATTTTCCACCCCATAACAAAAACCAAAATGCCTTGCCAGAAAAATTTCTATTGAGCCAAAATCAAGATGGGTGGGACTAAAATCCTTCTTCAGTTTATCCTCTTGCTTCCTTTTATTTTTGATAGCTGATATCAATGGACTTCTATAAAATTCAGGTATTTCAAAGCTTTTCATCTATAGAATAAAATTGTTAAACGCAAATGTAGATAAGTTATAGTTTGTATTTTATTTAAATTTATTGAAAAATGATATATTTGGAAAAATTATATTGGATGAAGTCTCGGATAGCCTTACATGTTTTATTACTCACTTTAGTTTGCTTAATCACTTTCAATGCGGATGCAAAAAGAAAAAAAAGAAAAAAGAAAAAAGCGACTGTAGTAAAAACCGTTCCGGCCAAAGACAGTAATATTGTACATATCCCCAAAACGCCTCCTCCACCTCCCCCACCTCCTCCGGGAATCATAAAGCAGGATAATGCAACGATTAAGCCACTGGCCCAAGTGGTGGTTTCGTTTGTGAGTCGAGGTACAGGTATTGATGCAAAAGCCAGAAATGAATTTTTTGAATACATTACCTATTTCAATGCAAAACATCATTGTGAATTGATGTACGACAAAAAACCATGGGGCCGAGAAGGGGAAATAGACTTTTGCTTTTATGGCAATAATGAAATTCTGATGCCCGAATTATTTAAAGACCTTAAAGAAAAATTTGTTGGTCACAACACCGTGTTTGTCAATAAAAACGCTGCCTGTAAATAAACTAAAATTATTTTAACATATTTCTTAACTTTACACAAAATACTATACATGAAATTGAAAACGAGTCTTTTATTATGCTTTGCAAGCATAACTTTTTTATCAAATGCACAACAAGTAAAACGTTGTGCTTCTTATGAATATTTAAAATCGATAGACCAAAAATATCCAGGTACTGAACAATATGTAAAAGATTTACCAAATCAAATAAGCAACGATAACCATAAAAAAACAAGAGCAGCTACCATTACGATACCTGTGGTTGTGCATATAGTTTACAATACCGGCGCTGAAAACTTAACAGATGATTATGTGCATGCACAAATTGATTTATTGAATAAAAGTTTTTTAAGAAAAAATGCTGACACTTCTAGTTTACGAAGTGAATTTTTACCTGTTGTTGGTCCGGCAAATATTCAGTTTATGTTGTCGCAAATTATCAGAAAAAGCACAGCAACTACTGCCTTTGTTTATGACTTCGATTTTAATAACAACAATATAGCCGATTATGTAAAGCAAACATCAAATGGCGGAGATGATGCAATTTCACCAGATAGAAAATTAAACATTTGGGTATGTGATATTGATGTTCCTGGCGCTGCTTATGTATTGTTAGGATATGCCTATCCACCTACTGGCTTACCAAACTGGGGACCACAACAATACCCAACTGGTCAGGCTTTAGATGGTGTTGTAATCGACTATTTAGCATTTGGTGGACCTAACAAGTTGCCAAAAGGTAATGCAGCTTACGGTTGTACAGGTAAAACAACTGTGCATGAAGTGGGACATTATTTAGGATTACGTCATACATGGGGAGATGATAATGGTAAATGTGCTGGTCAAAATGGGTATGAAGATGATGGCATTGCAGATACCCCCGATCAAGCCTCTGAATCAAACAGCGATTGCAACAAAATAAAGAATACTTGCAACCAAGGTGCAGGTGATAAAAAAGATATGGTAGAAAACTATATGGATTATTCAGCTGAATCATGCCAAAACAGTTTTACAAAAGGCCAGGTCACTTTAATGGAGTCAGTATTAAACAACCAAAGATTATTGGTTAGAATTCCAACAAAAATTGAAGATTACGATTTTTCGGCCAATGTAACGGTCTATCCAAATCCTACAGATAATATCATCAATATCGGAATTACAAACCTTGATTTTCAACAAGCTTCTGTGTTTTTAATGAATAATCTTGGTCAAATTGTAAAAACAACTTCATTAAATCAACAAACTTCTTCTACAAGTCTTCATGTTGAAAATTTACCAACGGGTATTTATTTCTTAAAAATAGTGTTAGATAACGAATATACCTACAATCAGAAAGTTGTTGTAGAATAAATAAAATAGCATAAATCATGGTTGAAGTTACTCAAATGCCCGTACAATTTACCCCTTCGGCAATTGCTGAATTGAAAAGAATTGCATCGGAATCACAAGATCAAAAAATATTACGTGTCGGTGTGAAAGGTGGAGGTTGTAGCGGTATGACCTATGTTTTAGAACAGGATTTTAAACAGGAAGGTGATATTGAATTTGAAATTGATGGCCTGCCTGTACTATTAAATGCAGCGCATGAAATGTATCTTCATGGCATGACGGTGGAATTTGAAGGAGGGCTCAATTCAAGAGGATTTACCTTTAAAAACCCCAATGCAAGCAGTACCTGTGGTTGTGGCACTAGTTTTGCCGTATAGCGAAATTAAGGATATAAAAAACGACATTTAGACGCTTACTTACTTTTGCAGCTTTCATCTATCTGGAAGGTTTACCTATGTCAATATTGTTATATATTTAGCAAATGAATGGTTGATAAGAATCATACACTTCATATTTGTTCACAGAAAGGATTTGTATTTCCTATTCTCACTTAAAGATATTCGAATAAAAACATCGCTTTTTACTGATTGAAATAAAGTTATAGGCTAATCCTGAAATTACATGAATGATAGTTCATTTGTTTTGAGCATAAATGTCATGATGAAGGCATTTACCGATTTTTTTCAGACTACATATTAAATACATTGGGTATTCTAAATGAATATTTGAATATTTATGTTTATTCATGCTTATATTTCAAAAAGTCACCGTCTATGATAAGCAGTTTAACTCCGTTTTCTGTAGAAGAACGATGAGAACTTACATCGTCTGATACAATAAACGACTCCCCTCTTGACAATTTAATTTGTTCTCCTGTTTTTAGTTCACTGATAAACTCACCTTCTAAACAATGTACAATATGTCCTTTTTCACACCAATGGTCAGCTAAATATCCGTTTGAGTATTCTACCAACCTAATTCTAAGACCAGGAAATTGAATTGTCTTCCATAGCGCAACACCATTGGTTCCCTTATATTCAACGTTTTCAATGGATGACCAGTCTATTGTTTGAAAAGGTATATTGTTCATTTTATAGTAATTTTAAAATTATTGTTGTTTTCAATAACGATATGTTTACAAGTAAACAGGTCATTGAACGCATTTCATCCAAAGATCTACACTCAACTTTGTATAGCCATATCCAGAACATAAGGTCAATTTGTTTTTCATACCAACGACACAATAAAGATAGTTTTAATGATTTACACTTAAAAGCAATTAGTATACAGTATGCCATTATAGCTTGCCCTTAAAAAATTTCTTAAAAGATGCATTTGTAAACTTATTTGTCTTGTGGTGAATATTTTACAATGTCAATACCAATGCCGTTAGGGTCTTCAATGGCAAAATGCCTGTCACCCCAAGGTTCATTTCTTATTTCAACCATAATCGGTAACCCTTTGTTTTTAAGCTCTTCATAGATGCTATCCACATCATCTACTTCAATAGTCAGATACATTCCTTGTCCTAAAAAAGGTTTGTGAAAGAATGCATGCTGACTTGGATGATTAGGAAGCAAAAAACTCATTTCTGCTTGGTGGTTTGGGGTGTGTAAAAGGAGATAAAACTCGTTTTCAAATGTTACCCCAAAACCTAAAATATTGGTATAAAATGCTTTACTTTCTGACAGCTTTGTTGTGAGGATTCCTGCGTTTAATTTCATCTTGTTTTGATTTTTAATTATGTAACTTGATTGTGAAAATGTATATGTTGATATACATGCCAATATTAGCATGATTCGTATTCGTTTCATCTTAATATAGTGTTGAATATAGATACAAAATTATAGTATATCTAATTTCAAACATTGTAAAAAACGGACATAATCATCTGCCAAATGCCTTGCTGGGTGTAACTCCGTAAAAATTTTTGAATTCTTTGATAAAATGGGCCTGGTCGTAATAACCAAGATTAAAAAACAATTTGTTCTGTCGCAAACTTTGCGATGAAGGTTTGGCTCGAAGAATATTTTGGAAACGAACCACTTTTGCAAAAGTCTTAGGTGTATCACCAATATAAAACCCAAAAAGTCTGCGTAGTTGCCGTTGACTTATTCCTGTAGTTAAGTCCTGTTCAATATTGACAACCCCAAACTCACTCAGTATTTTTCCAATTGCATTGTATAGTCTGCTGTCACAATTAAAAATTGTGTTTGCAAGAATATCGATAAAATAAGTATCAAAGGCTAATTGCATTTGTGCTGTAGTTAGTTGGTTATGAAAATTATTTGTAATGAAAGCTGAAACTTTAGGCACTACATTACTTAATTGTTCAAAACGATTACTCAATTCAGATGCATTCACATTGAATAATTGTGGAAACATGGTCGGCAAGAAACGAACACCTATATAATGAAAAGAGTTGTCAAGAGGAAACTCCGTAAATTTTTTACAAAATCCCATTACAAAATTTTCCTTGGGATTGTTGAGTTCAAAAAAGATGTCAATGCATCCGTCAGCAACTACACGATAAATAAATGGTTCAGAAAGAGGTGTAGATGTTTTGAGTTGCCAATAACAATATATAAAGTCTTGGAGACTTAAATCAGGAAAAAATTCTGAATAGCTTACATTTTCAGCCGATTGATTAACTGTTGGTTGAATGGGTTTATAAAATTTTCGTATGTCAGCCGATACTTTCATTGGTTAAAGAGTAAATGAGTATTATGCCTATCATTCATCTGGAAAAAATCAAACATAGTCGTCAATCGAAGATATTGAAATTAATTCTAAAGTAAAGAAGAAGGAGTAATTTAAACTTTCAGGAAAACTTAAACATTATCATGTTTTATTTCATTAACCCGATTCGGAATATAGCTTTGCCGAACATTGTGAATTGTAGATACATATAGTGAACATACTGGTGCTTAAGGTTCGCAAAGACAACAAAGAAAATATACCCTTCGAAGAAATAAGGTTTCCCTTTGTAAGATTTATAAAATTTTGACATCTTATTTGAATCCCAATAGTATAAAACATTAAAGATGATACTTAACCCATTGCAGGATTCCCATTGATTATTCCCAATTTCCTATTTTACCAAAAAACAACAAGGTGGTGGTATCATTACTGATGTTATCAGGGTCCTGAATGATATAATAGCCTTTAAAACTTTGGGTAAAATCAGTAAATGATAGATTATTGACTTTTGTACTTACAGGCTTATTATCTGACATATCACCCAAATCAATCAATGGGTTTACATTATATCCATAGGTTTGTGTGGTATCTGCACTGTGTATTCTCAACTTATAAATTTTAGCCACATCTCCATTTTCTATATCCATAAAAAATTGCATATATTCCTTTTTGTCCTGGATATAAATATTTGAAATGAGCCCTGCTGTAGGATGGGTTCCTATATAAGAAGGATTGGCATAAAAAGTTAAATACCTTGTTTGTTCTACCTGTTGTTTTTTACATGACAATATAAAAAAGAGTAAAAGACACAAACTTGTTAAAGATATAGATGACTTCATACGACTATTTTTGGAGTAGCTGTTCAACCAATTCAGTGCTTACTCCCGTAAATGAAAAGCCTCCATCATGAAAAAGATTTTGCATGGTTACTTTTCTGGTTAAATCACTAAACAAGGTAATACAATATTCAGCACATTCTATAGCATTGGCATTGCCTAAAGGAGACATTTTTTCGGCATAATGAAAAAAGGCATCAAACCCTTCAACCCCACTGCCAGCAGTTGTTAGAGTAGGAGATTGCGAAATAGTATTTACCCTCACTTTATTTTTAAACCCATACTGAAAGCCAAAGCTACGTGCTATACTTTCAAGCAATGCTTTGGCATCTGCCATATCGTTATATCCTGGAAATGTTCGTTGTGCTGCAATATAAGATAGGGCAACAACCGAAGCCCATTCGTTGAGTGCGTCGGTTTTCATAGCACTTTGCATCACTTTATGAAACGAAAGCGCAGAAATATCAATCGTTTTCATGAAATTTTCATAACTCGTATCTGTATAAGGTATTTTTTTACGCACATTTGGACTCATGCCTATTGAGTGTAATACAAAATCGATTTTACCACCCAATACTTCCATACTTTGTTTAAAAACATTTTCTAAATCATCGGTAGATGTAGCATCTGCGCCAATAATTACTGCATGGTTACATAAAGCAGAAAGCTCTTGAATTTTACCCATTCGCAAAGCAATAGGTGCATTGCTTAAAGTAAATGTTGCACCTTCTTCCTGACATTTCAATGCTATTTGCCATGCCATCGACTTTTCATCTAATGCACCAAAAATAATTCCTCTCTTCCCTTTTAATAAATTATATGCCATATATATGTGATAATGTTTTTGAAAGGCTAAAAATACAGATAAAGTTTTAATAAAGTCAATATGTTTGGCTTGATTTTATCATTATCATTTAATTTTTATACAACTTTTATAAAGGGAGTGAATTGGCAGTCACACCTATCATCCCTTTAATATTAATGATTTTGTATTCCGAAAAATTTTGATTCGATTCTAAGCCATCACCGTAAATAATTTGCGTGGGTGTGGTAATTTTTACAAACTTTTCTGTATAAAATTTTTGTAGTTTTTCATTCCAAACCAACTCTTCCGTATTTAGTTGTTCTTTTTTCAAATTGGTCACCACTACACTATCTCTAACCAATACATTTCCGTTTTGTTCAAAGTATTTGCCATATTTTGCTGTGAGTGTGCTTTGCACTTGTAAAGAATCGTTATAAAATTCCACTTTTAATCCTTTTTTCATTTCAATGTAAGAAGGATCTACATTTTGGATATGGGTAAAATGACTGGTAAAAAGGGTTGCTTTGGTGGCACCGTCTTTACTGTAAATGATGGTTACATCTTCGGCTCGTTCAACGTTTACAATACTTTTATCGAGTGTGGCCTTGAGTTGCTGAATGTCGTTTTTGCAAGAAAAAAGCAAGCCTTGCAAGCATAATATACAGCCCAAAATGAGGGCCTTTTTAGATATAAAACCGGGTTTAATCATATCTACGTTTCAAAAACCATTTGTCGTTAAAGGTAAAACCAATGGCAATATGAGTATAGTTTTCTTTGAGTAATCCATTGTCAGTAGTACCCCTACTCCCCACTTCCAGGGCTGCATTGAGCTGACCAATTGTATTATTGGTTCTTCTGATCGGATAGCCTATACCAAAGGCTCCTGCTGCTTTTGACAAATGATTTCCATTAAAATTGATAATGTCTTTACCCGTATAAAAACCTAATCGAAAAGTCATTTTTTTCCAATATGAATTCACAGAAGAAGGGTCAGGAATATATGCACCGCCAATTCTAAATGTCCATGTATTATCCATCGAGTCGGCTACGCCAAAGGCTGTATACGATTTCCAATTTGAATATAAATAATCGGCTCCAATTTGCCAATTGTCGCCATGTGCCAGCATAATACCGGCTCCTAAGTTAAAAGGCATATTGATTTTTCCTTTTTTCCCAATTGAACTATCTACTTTACTTATGATATTTTCTAAGTCGGAATAATATGATTCCCAATACATTTCCTTTTTGGCATTTATTTTTTGTGCCCCTGTATAGGTAAGCCCTAATTTTAATCGATATGATTTATTGATTTCTTTATTCATCAAAGCACCTGCTTGCCAAAAAACGCCTCCGATGATGGTTCGGCCATAAATATTATTCGATAAAATATTTAAAGAATCTGTAAAACTTGATTCACTTGAATTTGTGATATTGCCAAATTGATAACCAGTATTAAAACCTATCGAAATGTCGTTGAAACGATAAGCGGTACCGATATAAATTTTTTGCACCCCACCGCCTCCATAATAACTGTTGTTGACCAGTGATTTAACCGAAGTATTGGTATCGGTGGTTTTCATATTATAACGGGCACTTGAAATGGGTAGTAAGCCAAAGCTAAATCCCATTTTTTTTGAAATCGGGAACCCTATATTTACATAAGCAAGGGTTGTTTTACCTACTTTATTGGAGGCTTGTGTACTTTTTAAAGTCACTAAATGCGAAACCAAGCCTACTTGATACGAAGCAAGCTTCAATCCGGTATAAGTTGCAGGATTAATTGGGTTTGCAATTTGCATATTATCATCTGCGATTGAAACGCCACCCATTCCACGGTTAGCAATATTTTCAATATCGCGGAGGTTGCCAATACCATATCTCGAATAGGGAGAATTTTCTTGCGCATGCAAAGAAAATTGGAGAGAAAGTAAAAGTGAAAAAGTGAAAAATTTATTTTTGTTGTTCCAATATTGCATATAAACCCTTGAAAAGAAAATTAGTGTCTGCAAATATCTTCTTTTTCATACGGCTTTCAAAGAAAGGAGCATCTCCACCAGTTAAAACTGCGTTAATTTT